>SAMEA104315437__coassemble_128_pt1 | contig 94898 bp, 53 predicted proteins | sample SAMEA104315437__metabat2_high_PE_043 | metagenome-assembled genome bin SAMEA104315437 (sample SAMEA104315437) | gut metagenome | biome: Monkey gut; feature: monkey-associated habitat; material: faeces | place: China | collected 2013 | reverse complement strand
TTGCTCTCTCACCATATATCCATTGAAGTCTTCTGTACGAATGACAATTGTGTTTACTTCTCGCTTCTGCTTTAAATTAAATATCATTGTATCTTTGCCTTCTTCCAGGTTGAAAGTCTTGATGAGGATAGTGTCTGGTTGACCACTGAGTGGGTCTGTACCAAGGTAGAAAACATGTGCCATACCTGTAGCGTTTTCTGCATTGTCCGTGGTGATACTAAAGCCATTCCACCCCGATTTTACTTCCACCTTGTCAAAAAATGCCCAAGGTGCAGAGGCTTTTGTGGAGAAACTGACAGCTATAGGCGCAGATTCTTCGCCATTGCATTTTACCAATCTTATCTCAGCATTTACATTCTCTTTGGCTTCATTAAAACCTATCAGTGACAAAGAGTCGTTTAAGGCACTGGAAGAACGCAGAATTTCTTTTCCACAGAAATTCTTGTATTTGATATTGAGTCCTGCAATATCTTTATCGGCGGGTAATTTATAATGCATGATGCTTCCACCAGCAACTGGCTTGAATGTGAAAGCTTCAGAGCCGATGGATGGTTGAAAGGCGTTTTCTTCGTCTTTGCAGGCAGACAGCAATAAGGATGCTGCTGCCAAACAAAGAGTGAGAAGCCGTGCAACTCGATTTATCTCGTGTTTGAAATGTAACTTCATTGTTTTGATTTTTATGTTATTATACATGTGTCATTTTACCAACCAGGGTTCTGGACACATCCAGAAATCAAGATTTCCTCACTGTTGATTGGTATGAAGTAATCGCGAGGAGCCGTGAATTTCCTTTTTGACCATACCACCTTTGGACCTTCAAAGTTATTGTAGAATCCTTGCTGGTTGTCTGCCAGAATGTTCCATCCATATTGAGGTTGGTTGAGCTCTTCGGGAGCTTCCATCCATCGACGTAAGTTATAATAGCGACGTCCCTCAAATGCGAACTCTATATTCCACTCACGATGGATAATCTCACGCATTCCGCTTTGAGTCTTCACTTTCTGAGGATTCTTGGAATAGGTAGTCCATGCCTCGACAACTCCAGGGATGCCAGCACGCTTTCTGACAACATCTAGCATATCATATACATGCTGATTTGGCTCGTCCAAATACTCATTCCATGCTTCTGCCGACATCAAATACAATTCTGCAAGGCGGAACAGCACACATGGAAGTTCTGCTTCTCCCAAGGAACCAGTGTAATTCTTGAGCGGAATGCTAGGCATGATATGCTTCTTGCACCAATAGCCTGTTAAGCTTTGCGCAGTTTGGCTTGTAATCGTTTTCTCGTCTGTTCCGAATGTTTCATTGCGATAACATTTTACCAGGATAGCTTTGTCAACCAATTTGCCATTTTGCATCATCTTGCGATACCAATAGGTACGGTCTGCCACGATGTCTGCATAAAAGCGTGGCTCCCTATGGCGATGTAAACTCAATATGTCCTCATTGAGAGGAAGCACGTTGGTGTATCGTGAATCAGCTTCCTTGCTCAACTGATAAGGAGATGCCATCCACTGCTTGTCCTCTGTAATAGGCAATCCGTGGTCTGTGTAAAATATTTCCACCATCTTCATGCTAGGTGCGATTCCGCTTCCTCCATTTTTAACTTGCCAATCATAGTAGTCTGTAGCTTTGTCGTTGAAAGCTGGAAGCAAAAAAATGTATCCTAAGTCATGGGGCGCTTCTCCTTGTGGGCGGAAAGCCAATAACGACTCTTTGTTGGAATAATCGAGGTCTAAGACCGATTGCTGTACATCTGCAATGGTATTCAGTAATTCCGAACCTTGGTTAGATGTGCCACTATATAGTTCTTTCCCAGCCTTCTTGCAAATTTCGATTGCCTCATCGGCGGCCAAGGCTGCTTTGTGCCATTTCTCTTTATCATAATCGGGGAATAGGCGGACTCCATTCTTGTTTTTGAAGTCTTTTAGCTGGATGTTGCCATTGAAGAGAGGAGAGGCAGCATAGAGTAGGGCGTATGCCTTGAGGGTAGCCGCTGCTTCCTTATTATAATAAGTGACACGTGTACTCTCTTTTTGGCTTTGGTATGGAAGATGCTCCATAGCTTCATCGCAGAGCTTGACTATGGCGTTTACACAAGAGTCAATTGGTTGACGAGGTTGTTGCATCTTGTCGATGCTAACATTGGTATCAATGTTTTCTGGTACTAAGATGATAGGACCATAACGCTTCATCAGCTCAAAATAAAAATTAGCTTTGCATGCCTGTATCTCTGCCTTCCAAAGTTGTTTTTCATCTGCTGTCATATTGTAGCATTGATCTACCTTCTGGATGAAGATGTTGCAGTAGCGAATGGCTGCATAAGCATCTGTGTTTTTCCATATACTGCAATATGGATTTGACTTCTTTTGCAGACCGTCACCAATGAAAAATCCTGATAGAGGGTCTTGATAGCTCCATTTGGTTTCTCGTGTATATTGACCAGCAACAAACTCGTCTGCTCCAACATAGCCAGGCTGTAGAATAAAAGAAACTGTAGGCTCAGTCAGCATAGAGTAGCAAGACTGAAGCCAATTATAGACATCTGCTCGCTGCTCAAACTTGGTATCGACGGTTTCTACATCGTTTTTCGGAACTACATCTAAATAATCGCTACAACTGGTCAGTGGCATAGCGAAAGCAATTGCGCTGAAGTATAGCAATTTGCTGATAGTTCTCTTTATATGAATTTGATACATAATAAATATTCTCCTTTTGTTTTAGAATGCTACATTAAGTCCTAATGAGTAGGTGCGCTGGATAGGGTAGTTGAATCCATTGCTACCCAGCTCTACGTCCCATTCCTTGAAGTTGGAAATGAGGAAAGCATTGTTGACTTTGGCTGTAATTTTGAAAGTCCTCAATCCCATAGCTCTCAACCATTTCTTAGGGAGGTTGTATGCCAACTCTAAGTTAGTACAACGGAGGAAACTACATGAACGCATGAAGAAGGTACTCTTACGAGTCTCAACGTTGATGTCCTTGCTGCTTCCCCATGCCTCCTCTGGGTTGTGCTGTGAAATGCTATATGTGGAGAGGCGAGGCCAGAAAGCGTGGGTGTCTTGGTTCTCCTCGCTCCAATGACTGTTATAGATGCTCTTGAGCATTGCATGGTCATTGTAGAATGGTGACAAGGCTGTAGGGTTCATAAAGAATGAGCGGTCACCAGAGCCTTGGAAGGCAAAGTTGAACTCGAAGTTCTTATAGGTGATGAAGCCATTGAAACCATAGATGAGACGTGGAGTCTCTGGATAACCAATGTAAGTGGCATCATTGACATCAATAACTCCGTCATGATTGATGTCTCGGTACTTGATATCACCAGGCATGATGTCTCCATCTTGGCGAGGAGAGTTGTCTATCTCGGCTTGGTCACGGAAGAGACCTTCTGCGATATAACCGATTGGCTGACTAATTTCATGTCCCACCTTGAGCTGCCAAGCAGGTTTGTTGGTGGCTTCCTCAATCTCCTTGTAGGTAGTCTTGTTGTAAGTCAATGTGTTGTTCAAAATGATCCAGCAGTCGTTGCTGAATGCCTTCTGAATCTTGAGGCTTAGATCACATCCCTTGGAAAGCGTCTTGCCAATATTGGCAAGCTGTGCTACCTCGATACCCATATTGGCAGGAATGACAACACGCTCAGACAAGATGTTGTGGCGGATTTCCTTGTAGATGTCGGCTTGCATTTCAATGAGACCGCCAAACAGTTTCATTTCGATACCCAAGTTGCTTTGCTCTGCGACCTCCCATTGGATATTCTCGTTGGTATAATATTTTACGTAGGTTCTATTGAAACCATTATTGTTGTTTGCCTCTGGGTTGGCACCCATTTCTTGTGTTGAAAGTGTAGGAAGAAAAACAAAACGAGGTTCTTCTACAATACCATCGTTACCCACCTTACCATAAGAGAGGCGGAACTTCAAATAGCTGAGCCACTTCTCTTGTTTCTTCAGCCAAGGTTCACTGGATGCTACCCAAGCGATACCGCCCGCAGGGAAGAAACCGAAGCGGTTCTTAGGGGCAAAACGCTCTGAACCATTGTAACCGAAACTTGCCTCTGCGAAGTAGCGGTTCAAATAACCATAGCTGCCACGAGCTGAGAACGTAAGGTTGCGCTGTGGCTGACCATTGAGGACATCTGCGATAGGAGTGTAAGTACGCTCTTGCATCTGTGCAACGGCAGTTAAAGAGGTCTGATGGTCATCCTTGTCTTTTCCACCCCAAGCTGCGGTATGAAGTATCTGGGCTTCGTAAGTCATTCTTGTGTTGGTGGTAGAACCACTCATGTAATCGTTCTTCTTGAGTGTTCTTCTTGGCTCTTGGTTCATATAGACTGATGATAGGGTATGCTTTCCTGTCTCAAAATTATAATCCTTTAAGGCATAATAATAAGGACTCATGCTGAAAGCTGAAGTGTAGTAGCCAGACTGTACGTAGGATGCACTCAGGCGATACTCCAAACCTTTCACCAACTTAGACAGATTGTGCTGGAACTCAGCACGGCTCTGGGTGTTGAAACGAGTTCGGTCATTGTAGCCTTGCTGAATGACTGCGTATGGGTTGGTCTTTTTTGACTCTGTGGTTCCAAAGAGTGTATGTGGCCAGTTATATGTATCATCTGCAGGGTATGTTGGAGCAAAATCCACAGGAGAGGCATTGAATACATAAGAATATGCAGACTGCTGGTCTGCTGATGGACCATGGTACTTATCCAATGTGGTTACAGAGTTAATCTGCAATTTAATACCAGCCTTCAAGTCGATGTTTAAGTTGGTACGGAACTGAATCTCGTTGTTACTGATGTTACAGCTGTAGTCGTTGAGCTTGTCGGTCTTCAACATTCCCTCGTCATGGTTAAAGTTGACGGCAGCATAGTACTGTACAACTTTTGAACCACCACGGATGTTGATACCAGCATGTTGGTTCCAAGCGGCATTCTTGAAGAGCTGCTTGTACCAGTCGTTGTGTGGATATACCCAGTTAGGGTATTTGCCAGAAGCGGTACGGTTAATGCGCTCCACGCTATACTGTGGGGTGGCATCTGGGTTGCGTGACAACAATGCCTGATTGTACATCTTCATGTAGGTGACAGGATCGACTACATCAATCTTCTCTGTAGGCTGTGTCATAATGGTTTCGTAGCGGAAAGTGGTATATACGCTTCCCTCGTCACCCTTCTTGGTGGTAACCATGATGACACCATTGGCACCACGAGCACCATACATGGCGGTAGCGGAGGCATCCTTCAATACGCTGAAACTCTCGATGTCTTCTACCTGGAGACGAGACAACTCCAACTTGGAACTCTCCACGCCATCAATCAAAATCAATGGGTCGGTGTTGGCACCACTCTGGAAGGAGGTGATACCACGGATATAGAACTTGGTCTGCATCTCGCTTTCGGTCAATGCACCTGGAAGACCACCGGTCTGCCAAGCGATCATGCCTGGAATACGACCAGCAAAAGAAGAGGTGAGGTCTGAACTTGAAACCTTCAAGTCGCCAGGGCGAACCGTGGTGATGGAGGAAACGACACTCTCTTTCTTCTGAGTACCGAAAGCGACCACCTGTACTTCGTCGAGGTTCTTGGAGTCTGGGCGCAAGTCAATCTTCATCAAGCGCTGTGGGTTCTTGATTTCCGCAAATTCATTGTGATAGCCAATGAAAGAGAACTTCAAGATGTCACCCTTACGTGCTTTGATGGTGAATTCTCCATTGATACCAGTGCTGGTACCAGTTTTTGTGCCTTGCAAGATAACGGAAACGCCTGGCAACTCCACGCCATTCTCATCGACGACCTTTCCTTTTATGTCGAAAAAATCGCCTGTGCCTTGTGATACGTGCTTTGTTCCTTTGGTAATCGTGATAAACTGCTTGTCAATCTTGAATGACAGGGGCTTGCCGGCGAGAATCTGTGTCATAGCCTCGCTTACGTCCCATGCCTTGACGTTGCGATCAACGGTGTAGTTGGCAACGTCCTTGTTGACGTACATGACTTTGTACTTGGTAGCCTTCTCCAAAAGTTTGAAAGCTTTTGGCAGGCTCTCGTTCTTTGTCTTGATGACAATCTCTTGTGTCTGTGCTTGCGTCACGGCGACGTGCCCGAAGCAAGCGAAAAAGAGCAAGAGCATCATCAGCAAATGGTCTCTCTTTTGTTTCATCATTTTACGCTGATTATGGTTTAAAATTACTTATAAGTCGTAAAGAAATGAAATAAGACACCCCAAAAGAAAGGAAAAATGAAAAAAACGTGGCAAATTCGTTAAAATTTGCCACGTTTTCTGTAAAAATGATATACCTTTTGATGGGGTTATACTTTCGGCTTGTAGTAGTTGCATATAGATGTTATCATGTAAGACTTTCTTGCATCAACAATATGGAGTGCTGAGGCTATACGGCATCGCTATATTATTATGTATTTGATTTATTCTACTTCGTCCAATCTCTTGAGTTTCCAACCATCAAACTGCATGATGATTTTGTGGAGTTGGGTTCCTTGGCGCAACGCTTCGACTCTTGGGGCTTGGGCATAGCTATTGATTTGATCGATGGCTTCTTGCCTTTGCTTCTTCACCCTTGCTTCATATTCAGACGCCTTCTCACCTTTCTCTTTCTTTGGAGTCAACTTCAACTCCAAAATGTAGCTGTGCTTGGTGGCATAGTGGGTGAGGTCGGGGAGGAGGAAAAAGTCGCAATAACCATGACTCAACTCTAGTTCTGGAGCCGTATAATAATATGGGTTCAAGTTGAGATATGCCATGAAGAAGCCTTGTAGGTTGCGCTCTGCCTCAATGCCATCACGTACCGATGATACCTTGGCATAGGCATCAGCCATAAACTCCAACCCTTCTCGCCATTTTCCATCATACGCCATGTCGTAATAGTAATCGGTGAGTTGGTTGGTGTTTACGCGTGCCTTCTCCTCGTAGAGTTCCTTTAGGTAACCATAGTATTGCTTGCGAACGTTGTTGTTGGGGATGCCCAGTATCAGCTTGGCTCCTTTGGTTCCCTTGATTGTGAGCATTCCATAATAGAAAAGCAGGCTAGGGAAGACCTCTGGGGCGGTGATTTCATGGGCAGGAAATGTTTCCAACAGATTGCAAGTGATTTCGCCAGTCTCAGCAATGGTGCGGATGACACCTTTGCGGTCACCATCCAACTTGTCGAGTTGTATAAGCTTTTTCATCTTGTTGTAATCTGTTCTTGTGTTAGGATCGGTCATTTCTTCTGGTCCCTCTCCACGTCTCACATAATTGCGCAGATAGTAGAGCACCATATCGCAATTGAACACTTTGCTTTGTGTTTCCAAGGCATTCTTGGCAAAGCAATAGTTGTCGTACCAAGGTTTCATCTCTTTGATGACAGCCTCAATGTCGCAATCCGCAGGAATCTGCCCCACCTCTTTATAATACATGAAGAGTTCTCTTACGTCTTCGGTAGAGAAGCCGAGCATTTGGTTGAACTCCTCCTTGGTTGAGATATGCCAACCGATATTGAATCCGCTTGTTACGTCATCCAAAGTCACAGGGCTGACACCCGTGATGAAAATACGTTCGAAGGAGCCTTTGAACTTCTTGAATATGTCGCGATAGAACCCCTCGGCATGTGTGATAGCCCAATACACGTCCTCACCTTGCTCATTGAGCACGGTGTTGGTGAAGTTGTCATATTCATCAATGATGAGATAGAGTGGATAGCCTTTCGACTTCGCTTCATTCTGGATGATGGCTAACTTGCCTCCTGCATAGTCGGTGGAATGCACCTTTTCCCATGCTTCTTCTGAATAATACTCAGCATAGTCACGTATGAAACCATCCATAGCTACGCCCAAGTAGAAATTGAAGTTTTCCTCCAATTTCTCTATCGTACCTCCCACTTGTGAAAAGTCCAAGTGTAAAACCTGGTATTTGCCTTGTAAGGGCGTAGGATGCTTGCCTATCCACAAATCGCCAAACCATTGTTGAAACTTGTCTTTGGTGCGGCAGTCGTAGTAGGCGTGGAGCATACTAAGAAAAACGCTCTTTCCAAAACGGCGAGGGCGAATGAAGAAGAGGTTGCTTGGCTCCTCTTCCAATTTCGGAATGTATGTAGTCTTATCTACATAATATTGATTCTGTTCAACTACTTGTACAAAATCAGATACACCATAAGGGATGCGTTTCGTTATTTTCTGCTCCATAAATCAACTTCTTTATAGCGACATTCAAGCGAATGCCTCGTTTCAATGCTGCGAAGTTACGGCTTTTATCTGAAATAACCAAATTTTGATGCGATTATTTGATATGCAACGTCTCGCCCTCGATGCTCGCCTTGAACTTGCCATAGCTGTTGAGTAACTCCACGGCACGCTCCAACGACTCGTTGCGCTGACAGAAGTAGCGTACTTTGAGCGTCTTCAATTCCTCTTTGTCGAAGACAACGTTGACATTATACCATCTGCCTAAGCTTTTGGCGATGTCCGCAAGTGCGGTATCGTCATAATAAATGTAGCCGGATAGCCAATAATTATAGGTGTCCATGCTCTCGGAACAAACGCTGAGAGGGGTGTTTTCATTGACGGTGACTCCCTGTCCAGGAACCAATTTGACGGAACGGCTCTCCTTCTTGTTGCTGACCAATACGGAACCTGTGAGCAATGCCACATGGCATGGCTCGCCCTTGTAGCAAGCCACATTCAACTCTGTACCCAATACCTTCGCCTCGGCTTTCTCGGTGCTGATGACGAATGGATGCTGCTTGTCTTTTGTCACCTTGAAATAAGCCTCGCCTTCGAGATATACTCTGCGCTCCTTGCCGCTGAAGGCGACAGGGTAGGTGAGGCGACTGCCAGCATACATAAAGACCTTGGTGCCATCGGCAAGGGTGATGTTATAACTCTTGCCAGCAGGGATGGTGACGGTATTGGATTGTAAGGCAACCTCGTCTCGCTCGAAGCCAAGGGCATGGAGGATGCGAGTGGTCGTAGATGCAGCTGGTTGCTGTTCGCTCTTTGGCATGATGATGCCGTGACCTTGCAATACCTGAGGAGCCGTCTTACTATCAGAAGAGGTAAGAATGGCAAATTGAGCGGATGTGGTATCTCGTTGGAATACGCAAGCGGTATTCTGAGGAACGGCGAACTCTGCATTGTCTGCAAAGAAGAATTTATCGATGATGAAGATAAGCAGCAAGGAAGCTGCTACACCTATTATTATATATAGAGGTTTGGAGAAACGCTTTCTTGGCATTTCTTCTATGATAGTCTTTGAAGTATCTTCCTGATGCTTGTCACCGTCTTCTGTGGAATCTTGTTGCAAGTTTTCAACTGAATCCTCTTCCTTCATAAGGGCAGAAACCTTTGCCCATTCCTGGTCGAGGTCGAATGGCAATCCTTCTTCTGCGGCAGCATGGCGATTGATGGCTTGCTGGGCAGATAGGACATCCTTGAAATCAGACATAGCTTCTCCGTCTTGCATGAATGATGCAAGCTCCTCGTCGGTCAGCTCCTTTCCAGGCTCTATCCAGTCGAGTAATTCGTCAAACTTGTCTTTTTCTACTGTCATTTTTATCTGTCCTATTGGTTGGAAAAGGTTTGCCTTTTTAACTTAAAGGATTTCTTCCTTTTTGTCTTAAAGGGTTTTACCCTTTTTATCTTATAATATTTATCGCAACCGATTCTGTTTTTGCACCCTTATGCCGTTTATTTTATCATATATTAACGAATGCGAACTGCAAATGAAACGTTGGTCATGGGTTTGGTGAGCAAGGTTGGACTTACTCTGGGGGCAGTGCCGCTCGCAAAGCTTTTAGGGCTTGCACGATATGTTTTCTCACTGCGCTGATGCTGATGTCGAGTTCCTCTGCCGCCTCCCGATACTTCTTGCCTTGGAAATAGCAGAGCTTGAGAATCTTTTGGGTTTGCGGCGTGAGCGTCTCTATCCGTTGGTACATCGCTTGTATGCGCCGCTCGCTCTCTTCCCAAGAGTTTTCTATCTCTTCAGCGGAAGTGCCATAGACTGCGCTGTAAAACTCGATATATTTCTTCTTTGCCGATTCCTTTCGGATGAAGTCGATGCACTTGTTGTGAACGATGCGATAGAGGAAGGCGGCTCTTTTGGCAGGTTCGATGTCCGCTCGTCGGCTCCAGAGTTGCAAGAATGAGTCGCTGATGAAGTCACGGCACACCTCTTCATCCTTTACCAACTGCTGGGCAGCATAGTAAAGTTTGGGATAGATGTCCCGAAACAGGATCTCGAATTCATACTTTTCGTTGCTCATTCTTCTTCTCTCCTAAATTTGACGTATTGGCGGCAAAAACTGACAAAACGAATGCTAATCGGTTGCAAAAGTAATAAAAATATAGCAAAAACCCGAATATCTCAGATTTTATTTGTACTTTTGCCCCAATATTTGAAAATTCTATCAAATTCTCAATATTCAGACAATGGAACAGTCAATAGAAAATCTCTACAAATTGGACGGAAGGGTGCCCGTCGGTAAAGCGCTCCCATTTGGTCTTCAGCATGTATTGGCCATGTTTGTCAGCAACATTGCGCCAATCATGATTCTCGCAGGTGCCGTCGGACTTGATAGCTCAGTCAGTGCAGTGCTCATCCAAAACTGTATGATTATCGCCGGTGTCGGAACATTGGTGCAGCTTTACCCTGTTTGGCGCATCGGTTCCCGACTTCCTATCGTGATGGGTATTTCTTTCACTTTCCTCTCGCTTGCCATCAGCATCGCTGCCGCTCACGGCATGGGTACCTTGATGGGTGCTGTCATCATCGGCGGTCTTGTAGAGGGTACGCTTGGCCTTTTTGCCAAGTATTGGATTAAACTGATACCTCATGTCGTTGCAGCCACGGTAGTGACAGCCATCGGTTTCTCGCTCCTTCCTATTGGCGCCAATTCCTTTGCGGGTGGTCAGGGTGCAGCCGATTTCGGTAGTATGAATAACTGGATTGTTGGCTCCGTTACTTTGTTGGCATGTCTTCTTTGTCAAATTTTTGCGAAGGGATTCCTTCGTTCTCTCTCCGTGCTCGTCGGATTGATAGTGGGCTATGTGCTCGCATGTTTCATGGGAATGATTGATTTCAGTGGCCTCTCCAATCTTTCCATTATTGCCTTGCCACACTTTTTGCCTTTTACTCCAGAATTTAATGTAGGTGCTATCTTCTCAGTGATAGCTGTATATTTGGTATCTGCCACAGAGACGATTGGTGATACCTCTGCGCTTTGCAATAGTGCGTTGAAGCGTGACCCACAGACCCGTGAGATGGGTTCGGCAGTTTGCTGCGATGGTTTCGTCAGCTCTGTTTCCGGTCTCTTTGGCTGTACCCCAATCACTTCTTTTAGTCAGAATGTTGGTTTGGCGGCGATGTCGGGTGTGGTAAACCGCTTTACCATAGCCATGGGTGCCATCATCATGATTATCGGAGGTATCTTTCCTGCTATCGGTTATGTGCTGACCACAATTCCACAGGCTGTATTAGGTGGATGTACCATCATGATGTTTGGTAGCATTCTTTTCGCAGGCTTCGGAATGATGGCTCGTAGTGGATTCTCACAGCGCAACATGGTCATTGTCAGCCTGTCGCTCAGCGTAGGACTTGGATTTACCCAAGCTACTGGTATGTTTGATATATTCCCAGAAATCGTGCGTACCGTCTTTGCAGACAACTGTGTGGCAGTGGTATTCCTTCTCGCTGTCATCCTCAATCTTGTTTTGCCAAAGAATTTGGAGAAATAAATAAGAGGGGTATCGAATAAGAGTATGTGAAGTTTATACTTGTGGTGAGATACGCTCAAATCATGAGTTTCGCTCAATAACCAATTAATCGAGGATAAAAACAAAAGAACAATATAATTCGAGTCAAAATGGAATTACTTAAAGAAAGAATCATGAAGGAAGGCAGATGCTTTCCTGGAGGCATCCTTAAGGTGGATAGCTTTGTAAATCATCAGATGGACCCAATTTTGATGATGGACTTGGCGAAGGAGTTCGTGCGCCTTTTCAAGGACATCAAGTACAACAAGATTGTGACCATTGAGGCTTCGGGCATCGCTCCTGCCATTATGGTGGGATACTTGACCAATTTGCCTGTGGTCTTCGTGAAGAAAAAGCAGCCTAAGACAATGGAGGGAATGATTACTTCTGTAGTTCACTCTTTTACTAAGGATCGTGATTACACCGTTTGTGTCAGCAACAGCTACCTGACCCCAGACGACCATGTCATCTTCATCGACGACTTCCTCGCAAATGGTAATGCCTCTAAGGGTGTGATGGATCTTTGTGAGCAGGCCGGTGCCACGATTGAGGCGATGGGCTTCATCATCGAGAAGGCATTCCAGCATGGTGGTGACTTCTTGCGCCAGCAGGGAATGCGCTATGAGGCTCTTGCTACAGTGGAGAGCTTGGACGATTGCAAGATAGTTTTGAAATAAGGTAGATTTGCCTATCTAATATATATAGGTGTTAGTAGGTGATACCATAAGATTTTATCAGGAGAATATGAAACAAAGAATATTCTTGTTGAACGCCTTGCTGTGCTTGGCACTGTCTTTGTGGGCAGTGCCAGCCAAGCGAGGCGTTTGGCGTTCTATACCTTTGGCAGATGGAACGGAAGTAAGCGTGCAGCTCATGGGCGATGAATTCATGCATTACTATGTTTCTGCCGATGGAACGAAGTATGTAAAGGATTCTTCGACTGGTTTTTACAAGGTCTTGACGGAGACTTCTACAGTAAAGAAGCAATCAATTGCCCGTAGAAGTCAGGTGCAGAAAAGACAGGCGAAAGTTGTTCGTAAAGCACAGGCGAGCGGTAATGTCTTCCAAGGAACCAAAAAGGGTTTGATTATTTTAGTACAGTTCTCGGATTTGAAGTTCGACAGCAGACATGATGCAACTTTGTATACTCGCATTGCCAATGAAGAGGGATTTTCTGACTATGGATTCATGGGATCCATCAAGGACTATTTCAAGGCCCAGAGCAAAGGTCGGTTTGCCCTCGACTTTGACGTGGCAGGCATCTGTAAACTTCAACATCCTTATGCCTATTATGGCAAAAATAATACAAGTGGCGATGATGTAAGGGCAGGACAGATGGTGGCTGAGGCTTGTCTTTGGGCACACGACCAAGGTATCGACTTCTCAAAATACGATTGGGATGGCGATGGCGAGGTGGACCAAGTATTTGTTGTCTATGCTGGACATGGTGAGGCAAGTTATGATGATGATGATACGATTTGGCCACACATGTACTATCTTTCCTATTCTGATTATGGCAAGTCTCTTCTGTTGGATGGAGTTACCGTGGATACTTATGCTTGTAGCTGCGAGTTGAATGGTGCTGGCAACCTCGATGGAATCGGCACTTTCTGTCATGAGTTTTCTCATTGTATGGGTTTCCCTGACCTCTATGATACTGGCTATACGGGATGGTTTGGTATGGGAGACTTCGACTTGATGTGTAGCGGTAGCTATAATGGAGATAGTATGTGCCCTGCGGGATATTCCGCTTATGAGAAGGCTCAATGTGGTTGGCTCACTCTCAAGGACATGACAGACATAGAACAAGAAACTCCCGTGATGAACGTAGAAGCCATGAGTGACAATGGTGATGCCTACATTATTAGAAACAAGGGACACGAAGATGAGTACTATATCTTGGAAAACCGTCAGAATACAGGATGGGATTCTTATCTGCCTGCCTCAGGCTTGATGATTACGCACGTTGACTATGATGCAGATATATGGGACTGGAATATGCCTAATACGAAGGGCGATTACGAGGATAGCAATGGAATCAAGAGAGTAAACGACCATCAGCGCTTTACGATTTTCCGTGCAGGAAACTCCTCTTCTAAATATAGTAGTACAAGTGATTTGTATCCGTATGGAACTAATGATAGTTTGACAGCAAGCTCCAAGCCATCTGCCACCTTATATAATAAGAATAGCGATGGCAGCAATTATATGCATGTGGCAATAAAAAACATTACCATAGCCTCTGATGGTACAGCTTCCTTCACCTTGTCTAAGGAAGAGCACAGTGGAAGTGGCGAAGATCCTGATACCCCAGTGATTCCTTCTGGCTCGACAATGCTTTATGAGTCATTTGATAAGTGTACAGGAACAGGTGGAAACGATGGCAAGTTTAGTGGGAGCGTAGCCAGTGCTACCGCATCCGTAGAAAACTATGATAATGCAGGATGGACAAGCACGGGCACTATTTATGAGGCTGACGAATGCGTTCGCCTTGGAAAATCTGGAACGCCTGGTGACATTACCACTCCTTCATTCACAGTCAATGGATCTGCTTATCTCACGTTCAAGGCGGCTGGATGGAATTGTAGCAAAGATGCAACTTCTCTTACGCTTTCCGTGACAGATGGAACGCTTTCTAAGTACAGCATTCCTGTCAAGGCTGGCGTTTGGGGTACATTTGGTGCTACCATCTCGGCGAATGGCAACGTGAAGATAACCTTTTCTGCCAACAAGGGGCGATTCTTCTTGGATGAAGTAAAGGTTGTGGATTCGGCTATAGATGGAATCGAAAATGTCGTAAAATTTTCAGATTCAGAAGTCGTTGGCTATTTCACCTTGGGTGGTATGAGAATCGAGAAACCGTCTTCTGGAGTGTATCTGGTTCGCTTTGCTAATGGTAGTGTGAGGAAAATTGTAATCCGGAAGTAAAAGCTAATTCTTTCGAATAAATTATAAAAGAAAATGCAATAACTCCATCGTTATTGCATTTTCTTTTGTTCATTTTATGCGAAATTGTTACGAAAACTTGGCTGTTTTGGTAAAAATGCGTAATTTTGCACCCAATTAAAGAATATTCTTGGTAAAAGTTTATATACGAGAGAGAAATTGAATACATTTTTATAATTTTCATTTAATAACAACAAATCATGACAAGAAGATTACTCTTGCTTGCATGTGCTGCCTTTCTTTTGTGGGGAGGTCAAGCGCATGTGAACGCACAGTCTGTGTCTTCTGCTTCAGCAACTTCCACGGATGCCAATTTCGTAGAGGGTGTCGTACGTGTCAAACTTCAGCGTGAGATTGCCGACCAAATGGTCAAGGGGCAACTCCCACTGTCGGTGAAGGGCACTAAGCAGAAGTTTGTCAAGACTGGCGTGGCACGTTTGGATCGTGCCAACGAACAAGTGCAGGCAGTCAGTATGACTCGTGTTTTCCCTTATGCTGGTAAGAATGAGGCAAAGCACAAGAAGTATGGACTCGACTTGTGGTATGATGTCACTTATCAGGCATCTGCCATGAAGCCAGCACAGGCTCGCAACATCTATCGCTCGGTAGCAGGTGTCAGCTATGCTCAGCGCATCCCTGTTTACAAACCAGTAGGTGGCGAGAAGTTTATTAAGGTTTCTCCTGACCAGATTGCCAAGGCAGCGAAGGCTGCTTCTACAATGCCGGTTTCACAGCAGATGCCTTTCAACGACCCATTGCTCAGCTCTCAGTGGCATTATCAGAACGATGGTCATATCAATGGAACCAAGGCAGGCGCCGACATCAACCTTTTCAAGGCTTGGGAGTCTGGCGTGTATGGTTCTAATGATGTTGTCGTTGCCATTATCGATGGTGGTTTCGATACCACTCACCCTGATTTGAAGGACAACCTTTGGATTAATGAGGCTGAGTTGAATGGTCAGCCGGGTGTCGATGATGATAACGATGGTTACGTAGACGATGTCTATGGCTACAACTTCGTAATCAATTCAAGTGACATCAATGCGCATGACCATGGTACTCACGTAGCTGGTACTGTCGGTGCTACCAATGGCAACGGCATCGGTGTTTGTGGTGTCGCTGGTGGTAAGGACGGTAAGGGCGGTGTCAAGATGATGGTTTGCCAGGTCTTTGACAATCGTGCAAGTCTGACAGCCGATTTCGCATCAGCCTTGGCTTTTGCCGCCGACCATGGTGCGTCTATCGCACAGTGCTCTTGGGGTATGTCTGTGGCAGATGAGGAAGATAAGGCAACTTCTGAGGCAGTACATTACTTCACCAAAGAAGGTGGTGGCAACAAGATGAATGGAGGTCTTTGTATCTTCGCTTATGGTAACAATGGCGAGGAAGGAAAGTTCTATCCAGGTTGCCTTGATGATGTAGTCGCTGTAGGTGCGATGGCTCCTGATGGTTCTGTGGCTTATTATTCCAACTATGATGAGGCTGTTGACGTAACAGCTCCTGGTGGTTTGATGGACAATGGCTCACAGTATGGTGTACTCAGTACATTGCCTAATGGACAGTATGGTTACAATGAGGGTACTTCAATGGCTTGTCCACATGTATCTGGTATCGCAGCGTTGATTCTCTCTAAGTATGGTAACCCTAACTTCTCTAATGAGACGCTTCGCACTTTGTTGACAACATCTGTCAATGACCTCTATACCCAAAACCCAGACTATGTAGGTAAGATGGGCTCTGGTTATATCGATGCTTACAAGGCATTGCAAGGCAAGGAGGGCAGTACTCCTGATGCTGTCAATGACTTCACCATCACTGCTTCTCACGACAATGCATTGATTGAGTGGACAATCCCAGAGACTGAGGAGAAGAGCATCGATCATCATGTGATTTATTATAGTACGGAGGCTTTCACAGCAGAGAGCGATTTGTCTAAGTTGAATCGTGTGTCTGTGGATACCAAGTTCTTGAACTCTGGTGATGCTATGTCATACGAGTTGACTGGCTTGAAGGCTACTACCACTTATTATTTCGCAATTGTAGCTTATAACCGTTGGGGTAAGGCTTCTACCATGTCGCCTGTTAAGTCAGCTACAACCAATGCGGGTCCTAAGGTGGCTCTCGACAAGACAACTTTGAGCATGAGTATTGATGCCAACAAGTCGAAGGTGGCTGAAGGCTCATTCAATATCTCCAACAAGGGAGAGGGTGTGCTCAAGTATGAGTTGACTTCTGCTACTAAGTCTGCAAGTTATGTGACAAGCAGTACCAACAGAATGCCAAATCCTGGTAGAGTAGTTGCTTTCAGTGGTAAGATGAATGCTACGGCTTCTACGAGCCATACTGTTGTCAGTGCTGATTATCAGGCTGATGAGTGGCCAGACACTGTTACTTACTCTAAGGGCATCTATAGCTATTTGGGTGAGAGCGACACAGAGAAGCCAAACGCTTTGGCTCAATACTTCTATGTGGATAAGAATACATTCCCTAATGGTTTCAACTTAACCCATGTGCGTTTTGGTGGTGCCAATGGCTCACAGCCAACCATCGAGATTTATGATGGATCTCGCAACATCTCGTCTGCATCTAAGTTGACATCATTTACTTCTTCCTATTTCACTTACGGTTCAGATATTGCCGTTCCTGAGCAGATCTACTTTGCTCCTGGTTCAAGCTTCTGGGTTGTGGCTAAGTTCCCTACAGGTCAGACAAATCCTCTTGGTGCTGGTAATGCTAAGCAGTCTGGCTTGGCTCAGTACAGCTATTATAGCTCTGATGATGGTGAGTCTTGGAGCCTCTTGAAGAATGTATTGAAGGGCTCTAACTATGAGTCTAAGGCAGATATGCTCGTTTGGGATGTTTATGCCTTGAGCAAGAACCCAGACTGGAGCACGGTCTTGAATCCTAATCCTAAGAGTGGTGAGGTTCGCAAGGGTGAGAGCCAGAAGGTGACTTTGAAGAACGATGGTCAGCAATTGGTGAATGGTACTTACAAGTTCAATCTCCATGTGAAGACCAATGAGGCTAAGGATTCTAAGAAGCAACTTACAGTCACCATGAATGTGACGGGCTACAAGCCTTCTATGTCAAGCCAGCAACTCATCGACTTTGGTAGCTTGTTGGTTGGCGAGGAAAAGACTCTCGCTGTAGAGTTGGCTAACTCTGGCTATGGTGCATTTGCCGGTCAGTATGGTAGCTTTGCAGACTGGGATGGTTCTTTGAAATGTTCTTCAGACCAATTCGGCTTTGATTATAATGGTGCTCCTGCCATCGCTCCACGTTCTAAGGGCGTGATGAACGTTACTTTCAAGCCAACAAAGGCTGGTAACTTCAGCGGTAAGGTGACATTGACTTCTCAGGAAGGTATCACTTATAGCTTTACCGTTCGTGGTGTGGCTTCAGAGCCAGCTAAGTTGAATGTACCTGTTTCAAGTTTCAACTTGGGCGACTTGACTGTTGGTGGTGAGGCTAAGACTCAGAAGTTCGTCATCAAGAACGAGGGTAACTATCCTTTGCAGTATGTCTTCCCTAAGTTCTCCGACAAGAGCATCGAGGGTTCTACATCTGTAGCTCACCGTTTCGGTTATACTTATCTGTCTAACTTCAATGGTAGCGATGACGTAACTTACGAGCCAGCTCCAGAGTTGAGCGACGAGGTGGACATCACCTCTCAGTTTACTGAGAACAACTGGCAGTCTTCTGCCATCAACTTGGGCTTCAAGTTCCCATTCTATGGCACCGATTATGAGCAGATTCACGTATCTTCATACGGTGGCTTGGCTTTCAATACCATCAAGGGTAACATCCCAAGTATGGTACCTTCTGCAGCCAACTGCGAGGGCTTGGGTTATATCTCAGGTTTTGGTACTTCTGGTAAGCTCACCATGGGTGGCGATAGCAAGGTAACTTATGGTCACAAGGATGGTAAGTTCGTGGTTAAGTTCCAGAATGTCGTTGTTCCTCAACAGGGTGGTTGGGGTGTAACTACTGCCAGCTTCCACATGACATTGAGTCCTGATGGTAGCATTGAGTCATTCTATGACGACTATACTCCTGAGAGCGTATTCGATGAGGGCCACGATATCTTCGTAGGTGTCAGCGATGTGAATGCACAGGATTACTTTGTCGTTACTGACGCTGACCACTTCTATAGAGTACCTGGTTACGAGACTGTATACCAGAATTTCAGAACTGGTGCTGCTGTAAGAATTGTGGCTCCAGGCAAGTCTATGATTGAGAGCTTGTCAAGCACCAATGGTTACGTAGGCATCGGTGAGAGCGAGGAAATCACCGTTACCGCTAAGGCTAATGATGAGCTTAATGCAGGCGAGTTGATCAACAACTTGGTTCTCTTGACTAATGATCCTAACGCTGCAAGCACAAATATTGAGTTCAAGGCGAATATCGTTGGCGACAACTTGAAGGCTGAGGCTCAACTTGATGCTACGCAGATTGACTTTGGTTCAGTGTTCCGCACTTCTGTTCAGAACCATTCTGTATTGTTGAAGAACAATGGTAAGGATGTTCTCCACGTGAAGAGCGTTACTGTAAACAATGGCAAGTTCACTGTCGCTTCTGAACTCAAGGAAGGCTTCGATGTAGCTGCTGGTAACGGTAAGGACATCGTAGTTACTTTGCCAACAGAGACGCAGGGTGCTGTAGAAGATGTATTGACTATCCTTTTGTCTGATGGCAGTACAATGACTCTCCCATTGAAGGGTGAGGTCATCGGTACTCCAGCATTCAAGTCTGACCCTGAGGTTATCAATGTTGAGACTCCATACGGCCAGAACGTAAGTCGGACCATCAAGATTAGCAATACTGGCGATGAGCAGATGAGATTTGAGGTGCAGCCTGCAGATTGGTTCACTCTCGATGACCTCACAGCTGACGACAAGACTGCATCTGTAAGTTATGCATACGACTCAAAGGTAGATGGTCGTGACGTAGAATACGCTTGGATAGATATTACCAAGGATTATACTGAGCACATGCCATACTCTTACTTCGCAGAGAAGACCGATTATAAGTTGGTTGAGTTGCCATTCGAGTTCCCATTCTATGGCAAGAAGTATAAGAAGATGTACATCTACAACACAGGTTTCGTATCATTTGATGAGCCTAAGGAGGACTATAAGCAGTTCCCTGAGCCACCAACAGATTTGCCTACGACAGATACATTCTATAAGAATATCATCTATCCATTCTGGGGTAACCATGCGATGGCAACCTATTCTACGGATGGTGTGTTCTATAAGGATTGCGGCGATCATGTTGTCGTAACTTACAAGAACTATGGTAACTCAATGATGATGGGTATGAACTTCCAGGTTATCATCAACCAGGATGGAACCTTCAATTTCCAGTATCAGCTCGATGAGAATGGTATGATGATCGGTGTCTATGGTCATGCTGGTGTAATGGATCAGAGTGGTACTCGTGGCGTGGATGTACCTAAGACCAACATCGCCTCAGGCAATGCCATGATGTTCCATCCTGTGAAGACCTATGCGGTAGACCCAGGCAAGACAGCAGAGGTTCCTGTAACCTTGTTGGCAGATAACTTGGCTGATATGTATAGCTATGTTATGGAATTGAAGACCAATGTTCCTGGTAACGAGACGGTCCAGATTCCTGTTAACATGAATATCACGGGTGCAGCAGAACCTGAGTTCCCTGAGAATATCGAGGTGGAGCAGGTAGCTGGTGTTTATAATCCAGATGGAGTAGAGTTCCATGTAGTTAACAAGGGCTCACAGGCATTTGCTATCACCAATATCCATTCAGACTTGTTTGATATGGATCCTAACACTTATCAGCAGAAGGCCAACCTGATGGTATGGCAAGATTCAAATGCCGGTGGTGGCGATGGTCCAGACATAGGTCCTCTTTCAGCAGACGAGTCAAACTATTCTTGGGTTCCTTATACAGAGGGTCAACCTATTGTCGTTGGTAAGGATACTGTCAAGTTTGCCATTGTCGTTCAGAGTGAGGATATTGAGGAGAAAAACTATCCTCTTACTTTCACTTGGGAGAACATGAATGGTGACGAGAAACAGCATGTCGCTCAGATTCATTGGAACATTACAAACTTCCCAGAGTTGGCATTTGATCCAGATAAGGACTTGCATCTCACTGCAGAGGAGAATGTGCCTTTCAAGGCATCTCTCGCCATGGGCAATGCGGGCTTCTATAAGCTTAAGTATACTTTGCGTCTCGATGCTTCTGGCAATGACGAGGGTGAAGACCTTGGAGGAAACGAGCCTGGTGGTGACATCGATTGGGGTAGTGTTTACGCTGCAAAACCAAGCAAGGAACTTGCCCAGAAGGTTTTGTCACTCTCTTCTGAGAAGATTGATGCCAAGGCTATGTTGAAGCAACTTGGTGTGAAGAGTCGCAAGTCTGCTACCAAGGACGAGCAATACTTCATCTATGATGTGCCTTCTAAGGAATTTGCAGAGACTTACAACACAATTTATCACCCAGTGATGAATCCTGTGACTGCAGCCAACTCTGCGCTTATGGGTGTTGGCTCAAATAAACTTGATGAGAACTTCATCGCTGCTACTCGTTTTGAGAGTCCTGCCGAGGGCTTCAACTTGACTGATCTCTACTTCGCTGGAACCGTTGGTGATTTGGAGAATGTAGACATTGAGGCTTACGTAGTGTTGGGCAATGATGTTGCAAACAAGGACAAGATCATCGGTCGTGGCAAGCTCCATGTTGATAAGGAACCAGCAAATCCTTCTACTGGTGCTCATAATGGTCAGGCTTATATGCTTACCTTCGACAAGCCAATGTACATCAACCCTGCTGATACATTCTATGTCGCATTGAAGTATCCTGCAGGTTGTGCTTACAACGCTGTTATGGCTTCTAAGGATGGTGAGATGGAGACCAACCGCTATATGGCTTATATGTCGGCGTTTGGCGGATGGACAGATATCGAGGCCGCTTACGACTCTCAGTACAACTATGGCGCCTTCGGTTACTTCATGACTTGTGTGGAGCGTGAGAAGGGTGAGCCATGGATTAAGTTGCTTTCTGACACAGAGGGCGAGATAGAGCCAGAGGACTTGAAGGAAATCCAGTTCGAGATTAATCCTAAGAGCACTTATTTCGATAAGGACAACAAGGCTACTCTCGTTGTGAAGAGCAATGACCCTCAGAATCCTATCATGAACTGCCATATCTATCTTGACAAGAATGGCGCTCCTACTATTGATGCTACTCGTAGTACTGTCTATGTACAGGAAGGTGGCAAGGCAATAGTATCTGTTCCTGTCTACGATATGGAAGGTGATGCTTTCACCGTGAAGATTGAGGACAAGCTTGGTGCAGCTTCAGTTGAGAGCTACAGCAATGACATGGATACCCAGGATGGTATCACTGAGGAAGATGGTGTATATCGCGTCGAGGCTGGTTTGGGCGTTCAGTTCAATATCGCTTTGAAGCCAGATTATGGCACAGCTGGTACCCACACCTTTACTATCACTGCTACAGACGCTAATGGCAATGAGAAGATAGCTGAGGTTAACTATAAGGTAGAGCATGCCAATAGAGCACCTGAGTTTGTTGGTCCAACAGAGTTGTCTCTCAAGGCTGGTGAGACTTCAAGCCAGTTGAGTTATGCAGACCTCTTTAAGGATGCAGATGATGATGAGATGACCTTTACCGCAGAGGTAGAGAACTCAGCTTTGGCTACGCTCTACAAGTCTGAGGATGGTATCATCATCGCAGCTAAGCAGACTTCTGGTACAACCAACATCAACATCAAGGCTACTGATGCCGAAGGTGCTTCTACAACAGGCGTTATCGTCTTGACTGTAGAGGGTGCTACTGGCATCGACAATGTATTGGCTGATGGCACAAAGGGTGACATTGCTATCGACGGTAACGTGAATGGTGGTCAACTCGATGTGACGATTGCCAAGGATGCCGAGAAGGCTGTCATTTATCTCTATGACAATGCTGGTCAGCTCATGGCAAAGAAGACCCTGAAGAATGTTCATGCAGGCGACAAGGTTAGCATGGAGATGGGACATGTAGAGGCTGGCGTATACCATTTGGTAGCTAACCTTGATGGAAAGACTTCAAACGTGAAGTTTGCTGCTAAGTAGTAGATTTCAAGTTTGATATAAATAAAAAAGGAATCGTGAACTCAATCACGATTCCTTTTTTCATTTTTAATGCTGTTGTTTATGCTTTGATGAAATGCTTTATCTTTATTTGATGATGTCGGCAGCGTAGATGCCCATTGCCTTGTAACCTGTAGGGTTGGGATGCAACCAGTCATTGCTTGCGTATTCTTTTTTCATGCGTCTGTCGTCTGCAGGGTCTTGCAGGAGTTTGGCGAAATCGAGGATGCCATCCACGTTCTTGGCTTGGCTTCGAATCCATTCGTTGACGGTTTGGCGGGCAGCCTCATGGAACGGAGTATAGTAGCCTGCGCCTTTAAAAGGGGTGATGGTGGCTAAGTAAACCTTCATCTTGCGAGCTTTCGCCTTTTTAATCATAGCTTGATAGCTTTCTATTAGTAGGCGTGCCACCGTCTCGCTATTGCCGCTCTTCGCATTTCCAATGTCGTTGACACCTTCGAAGATGATGACTTTCTTGACACCAGATTGTCCGAGGATGTCTCTGTCGAAGCGATCCTTGGCAAGTGTGCCAAAGCCTCCTGGTACTACGACCCTGTTGTTTCCGATGCCGAGGTTCAGCACACCTTGGTTGGTTATCTTGTGCTTCAGCTGTAGCATTTCCGACATGACGTCAGGCCAACGGTTCTGTGCGTTGTCGGTCGAGCATTTGCCATCGGTGATGGAGTTGCCCATGATGGCGATGCTGCTGAGGTCGGTGCGCATGGTGTAAACATCAATGCCGCTGATGTTGTACCAATGGTTCTCACGGAAAGCTTTCTCGAAGTTAGAGTGGGCATTGGTGACACCTTTCATGATGTATGAAGTCGTTCGACTTCCCATGTGAACGGTTGGAACAGAAGGTGCAGTCGTATAGTTGATGGTAATGGCAAGCCGCTGCAAGGGTTTGAGGTTATAGGGTAGGGCATCACTCGTGATACTCTTACCTGCAGGAATCGTCACCTTGTATTTGTCATCAAACTTTACGTATTGAGCCGTTTTGGGTTCGATGGCAAAGGAATCCTTGGCGTGGGCTATATAGATGGAACGGATGACAACAGGTTCCGTACTATATATGTTGCTTAGTTTCAAGCGTATGGTTTCGCCACCGATGGAAACCTTTACGATTTGTCTCACCGACCGATTCGACATGTTGTTGTTGTAGGGCATGAAACTCTTTACGACGGTTTGCGTAGCCGTAGCCCATGTGCCAACCCATCTCTGTGCATGCGTATGAATTGTCAAGGCGCAGAGAAGTAATAATACAGTAAAAATCCTTTTCATTTTTATTTATTTATCAAACGTATATTGCATTTTAGCCTTCAGCCTTCACCTTTCTCTTGAAACCCCGATAAACACAGGTGCTTCGAGGGTGAAGAGAGTTTTGTAAAGCTTCACCAAACTTCACCGCCATGTAATTATTTTGCTGCAAAGTTACGCTTTTTCTTCTGAATGACGCAAAGAAAAAAGAATCTTTTTATATAATTATTCATAAATAATTTGTTTCATTTAAGCGAAAAGACTATCTTTGTACTTAAAAAAAACGGCACATGTGCCATAAATTTTAAGTAGGATGGAAGAAATTAAGCGTGATAATTACCTTAATCAACTTATATCAAGCAAACAAAACGGCTTGATTAAGATTATTACTGGTATCAGGCGATGTGGCAAATCATATCTCCTGTTTAAATTGTTTAGAAATCATCTTTTGGCGAAAGGTGTTGCTCCTGGGCATATCATATCTCTTGCCTTGGATGATGTCCTAAATGAGGATTATTGCGACCCCAAGAAACTGCTTCTCTACATTAAGGGATGCATCAAAGATACGCAAATTCATTATGTCCTATTGGATGAAGTGCAGATGGTACGCAACTTTGTGGGGGCACTGAATAGTCTTCTCCATATAGATAACGTAGATATCTATGTTACTGGAAGTAATTCAAAATTCTTGTCTTCAGACATTGCAACAGAGTTTAGAGGTAGAGGAGATGAAATCAGAATTTATCCTTTGTCATTCGCTGAGTATTTTTCTGTATATACAGGTGATAAGTTGGATGCTTGGCGTGATTATATTACGTATGGTGGTTTGCCTTTAACCTTTTCCTTGGATACGCAACAAAAAAAAGTAACATATTTACATAACTTATACTCAACAGTATATTTGAAAGATTTGATAGACAGAAATGGTATCAAGAAAAGTGTTGAGTTTGATACACTTGCCAAAGTGATGGCATCATCGATAGGCTCTCCATGCAATCCTAACAAACTGAGCAATACCTTCAAGAGTGTGAGCAATTCCGACTTGTCGCCTTTGACAATAGACAATTATTTGAGCTTTTTGCAAGATGCTTTTTTGATAGAGAAAGCTATGCGCTATGACATTAAGGGGAAAAAGTATATAGGCACATTGTCCAAATATTATTTTGTAGATTTGGGATTGAGAAATAGTTTGTTGGATTTTCGACAGATTGAGGAAACCCATCTCATGGAAAATGTGATATATAATGAGTTGAGAAGTCGAGGCTATCTTGTTGATGTTGGCATGGTAGAAACAAGAAGTCGTACGGAGCGACAAGGTATGATAAGAAGACAATTGGAGGTAGACTTTGTGGTAAATAATGGCTCGAAGCGCTATTATATTCAGTCAGCTCTTGCCTTGCCTGATAAGGAAAAAATTGAGCAAGAATCAGCTTCGTTAAAGCATATATCTGATAATTTCCAAAAGATAATTATAGTGAAGGACAATATTGTTTCTTATCATAATGAGGCAGGAATTTTATTCATCAATTTATTCGATTTCCTCTTACAACGAGATATTTTATCATGACTTGTACTTAAAAAAAGTGGCACATGTGCCACTTTTTTTAAGTACAAGTCATTTGTGGGGTTTGTCAATATAGTCTCCTACTATAAAGAAAAGGATGGAGCGGCACATGTCCCACTTTTTTAGTAGTCTTAAAAGAAAGGTGTATCCAATATAGACTGCTACCATTATAATCTATATTTGACACACCTTTTTGTTTGGTGAAACTTACTTGAAAACTTTCTTTACCTGATTTCCATGCTTGATGATGAATATTCCTTTTCCAGGAATGTTATCCATATTGAAGTCAGAAGTCTTTGTTCTGTATATTTCTTGACCTTGTAAGTCGTACACAATAGTTTTGCATGACTCTGCAGAAGAGTATCGTATAGAACTGATTGCTGTTGTCCAATCACCCTTTTTGACAGTATATATACCATCAGATACAGAAAGTGTAATAGTACTGGTAATATCTTCGGAACCATAAATTGGTTGCCACTCAGTCTCTGGCTTTTTTGTGTCATCAGAGCGTGTAGCTAAATATACTTTGTAATTACCATTAGATAATTTACTAACGTCTGCTTTTATATTTGCTTTGATTCCACTCCCATAGTCAATGTCATCAACATGTTGAGATTGATTCAGCTCATATTTTTGATTGGCGTCATTTGCGTTCTCGGCAATTAACTGGATGTTTCCAGTATAGCTTTCGACATCTATATTATATAATGTCAGATTTCCTAAACTCAAAATGTTGGAATTGATGGAAGCGTCCATGCCTGTTGCCAATCCCCACATGGAGTGATAGGTTTCTTGATATCTTTCATCATTTGGTAATCGAATGATGACAATTTCTTGTGACTCGGTAAAGCTTCCCTCTCTTGAATCTAACAAACTGACATCGAAGAAGCCATTGTTCGTACCATTCCATCCCCAGTTGACATGTACCAATCCGTCCTTGTCATATCCGTCTAAAACAAATTCATGGCCAGCATAGCTTGTGGTTGCACCGCCAAATAAGATTGGACATTCATCATTCAACTCATTATAAATAAGATCCATCCACTTGTCTTTCGGAGTGAAGTCTCGAGAATACATTTTGCAGGCAGGATGATATAGAAAATTCTTTCTTAATGCAATGCATGCGTCTTGTGTATAAGCACCACTACCATCTTCTGCATATTGCATACTTACAGCACCGCCGCAATCCCTCATCAAAATAGCCACTGCATTGGCTTGCTCGTCTGTATATTTCCCTCTTTTGTAGGTATCTATCATGTTGTTCCAATCATAAGTGCTATTAAATGTTACTCTCGTTGTTGTTCCTGGATTATTAGAACCATTTGGGTAAAAGGTCCATCTGTTATATCCTTTTCCTTTTGTTGGATATTTATAATAATTCATGATTTGAGCCATGGCTGTTGCCACACAACCTGTTACGTAATGGTTCGTTTGAGAGTTCTTTGTATAGGTAGGGCACTGATTATTATATGGTTCTTCTTGACTCCAACTTGTTGTCATCAATGCAGGAACTTCTTCCTTGTATTTGGAGTCTTTGCATGCCTTTTGGTATACGCATCCATTTTTGAGGATTTTTTCCATGGCGGTATTCACGTTGTTCATCCACCACACGAAGGCAGGAGCCATATCTTCTGTTATGGTCGCGTCAGTATAGCCCAAAATGGGCTCGAACACATCATCGTTTGAAAGGATTACACTCTTGCCAGTGTTTCCATCATAGATGGTTAATTGACTATATTTATGTGTTGCTGTTATTGCTTGATTGCGCTTGATGGCACCTTTTGCTTTACTTGTCTTTCCATACAAGAAAGATAGGGCTTCTTGTTGAAGCTCTTGCTCTGTTCTTTGCTTGGCAGAAACAGTCAGGCATGTGGCGAGCAACAAGAATATAGATAAAAATGATTTGTACATGTTCTTGAATTTTAGATAGGTGATAATGAAAAAAGCAGGTTGGCAAGAGTGTAAACCTTGTCAACCTGCCATTTTTTGAGATGTGATAAATTGATTACTTCTTGATCAGTTTCAAGTTATATAGCATAGCCCATGTACCTGCTCCTGGCTGATAGAGATAAACTGTACTTTCTTCAGGGAAAGTAATTTCAGTTGGTAAATTATTGCTATCATCCAGTTGCCAAGGAGCAGTGACGTCATCTGTTGTGAGGTTGGTTCCATCGTCAGTGGCCCAAATCCATTGATATGAGCTGCCATAGGTGCTGACTACTTCTCCGCAGATAAAGCCTATGGTACCCTTCTTTGTCTCTTGATTGAATGAGTAACGGAAGTGCCAATTGCAGTCAAGATTAACACCAACGTTGATCATTCCTGTTGACGATGCGGTTAGAATGTTGTTATAATCAGGATTTTCCTCATCAGTTTCACCCGAAATCGTAACGTCCTTGCTGAAAGCTGCGGCACCGCTACTTGTTTCCAATGTACCCGTCAATTTCCAAGTGCCAAAGAATTTCTCGTAAACAGCCGACTCGTTGTCTTTTATTGTAACAATCACTGATGCATTTTCACCAATCTTAGCTCCATTGGCTGAAACTATGGTTAATTTGAATGTGCGATCTGCGTTCAATTCGTCATCATCAATGATTTTTGTTTCTACATTAACGACGCCAGATTCAAGAGTATCTGTAACAAGATTCAGAGTTTTGTCTGTAATCATGTAGTTTACATCCTCTTTTGCAGGATTGTCACCTACTTCTTCTGCTTGAATGACAAAAGAAACATTTCCGTTGCGGGCACCTGTAATATTCACGGGAATATTAATCATACCTGCACTCTCCTTTGTTGTTATTGTTGCGCTTGCAAAACTAATTGTAGCATCCTTTGTGTTATAATCGTCGTCGCTTGAGCAAGCTGCGAATAATGATACAAAGGTCAACAACATAAATAGTTTTATATATTTCATATCAATGTCTATTTTATCTGTTATTGTTATCGCTTGAGATATTAATAGCCTGGATTTTGTTTAATCTTGCCATTAACGTCAGTCTCGTGCTTAGGAATAGGCCATGTCATTCTATAAGACTCTGCAGGCATATCGAGATCTGTTGTTGAGGCTCCAGGAATGTTACAGATGCTTCTATCTTGTGGCTCGCCACGTTTTACGCCCATGTGCCAACGCTTTAAGTCGAAGAGACGAGTGCCCTCTGCAACCATTTCACGTGTACGTTCTTCTTGAATCTCTTTCATTGCAGAATTCTTGCTGCTGAACGTTTGTGCCTGATAATCTTCAATACGTGCGCTCTCAAGCTCATTGATATATTTTGCTGCATTCGTCAAGTCACCAGCCTGTGCATAAGCTTCTGCTGCAATCAAATACATTTCTGCAATTCTGAATACCTTTGGCTCTATTACGAAACGTGCGTACTCATAACCTTTCAGTTTTGTCCAAAGTGCAGAGTGATCAATGTACTTATTCAAAGCGACAACTTTTGCAGTTACACCTGTATTGGTTGTAATGTCTAATACGTTGAAGTATACATCTGCACGATAGTCCTTTGCGGAATACAACTCAAGGAATGTCTTGGTTGGAATGTAATCAGGCACAGAACCATCGTTGTATGGCTGATAACGTGTACCATTTGCAGCTGGTAATTCATCACGTGAAGCAACAGGAATCTGCATGATAGTTTCGTTGCCACCATCGTTTTTCCAAAGATCTTCCAATTCCTCAACACTCTCTGCCAAAGTATATTTGCCACCGTTGATTAACTCGGTTGCATATTTTGCCGCATTTGAATAATCATCCATAGCCAAAGCCACACGTGCTCTTAAGGCTGTGATGGCATCTTTTGAGAAGTATGAATAGCTTGGCTCGCCTTCAGCAGTGATATAAACGGAAGCACTATCCAGATCGTCTTTTACCTGTTGGAATGTCTCTGCTAAAGTGTTACGGCCAGGATAAGTTGCTGAATTAGATGACGGAGCATAGTCCAAACGGTAAGAAACACCAGTGTTTGCGTTGTTTGCTGTTGATGCATCATAATCTGCGCAGAAATATTGCGACAAAGAATAGATGGCGTATGCACGTGTAAAGAAAGCGTCACCTTTCACAACTTTAACCTTAGCGATATTCTCGTCTGTGAAAAGAACTCCATCAGACATATTACATTTGTTGTAACCGTCAATGATAAAGTTTGCACGAGTAATCATACTCTGGTAGTTGCTGTATACAGTTGCAAATCTACTTGCAGAAGTTGTAAAGTCCCAACGGTACATGTCTCCCAAAGTATTTGAAAATCCACTTACTGCGTCAAAGCAATCGCTCTGTATTTCTGTGGAGTTGTAAAAATTATCTCCGCCAATGGATGCACGAAGGGCTGAGTATAAGCCTATGCGTGCATTAATGAAATCGGTTGGCGTAGATGTAGCCTCTGTATCAGGCAAGGCGTTATAAGGTTCCTTGTCCATGTCGCAAGAACTTACAAGACCAGCGGCTAATGCTAATGCTAAATATATTTTTTTCATTTTCTTTCTTTTTTTATTTAGAATGTTAACTCTGCACCAATTGAAAGCTGCAAGGTGTTAGGATAATCTCCTTGTGATCCATTGCTATCAACCTCAGGGTCATATCCTTTATACTTGGTGAAAGTGAGTAAGTTACGACCTACGAAGAACACCTTGGCTCCCTTGATGAAGTTGGTTGACTTGAGAAGAGTCTGAGGGAAATTGTAAGACAACTGTAAGAACTTCAGACGTACGAAAGATGCATTCTCAAGGAATTGGTCTGATTCTGCATAGAATGTTGAATTTGCAGCTGCAATTCTTGTGACATCACCAGGTTTTTGCCACATCTTCAACATGTCTGTTGAAACATTTGACTTGGTTGCAAAGTTTGGATTCTCGACAAACCATCTGTCAGCATTGATCATATAGCGATCAAACATTCCAGTGAACTGTATGTCAAGCTGAAGTCCCTTCCAAGACAATGTAGAGAGAAGACCACCAGACCATGGAGCAATAAAGCTCTTTCTTGACATAACTTTGTAGCTGTCTGAAACTGTCTTTGTCTCATTGCCATTCAAGTCGAGCCATACATTTTGACCATCACGAGGATCTACATGGCTCCAACGTACGCCATAGTAGTCACCATAAGCATGACCTACTTCCAAGCGCAAGCCGCTAACTTCGTATGAATCTGCGTCATTCAGCAATTTGGTGATGCGGTTCTTGTTGTAGTTTCCATTGATCTTGACATTCCAGAACCAGTCTTTTGTTTTGATGATGTCTGCTCCAAGAGTAAACTCGAAACCACGGTTGTACATCTCACCAATGTTACCATAACCAGAAGCAAAACCTGTTGTGTAAGAGTATGGTACACTCAACAACATGTTGGATGTATTCTTGTTGTAGTATTCTAAGTCAAATGTAAAACGGTTGAGTACTTTTCCTGTCAAGGCAAGGTTCAATGTCTTTACAGTTTCCCATGTGAGGTCTGGGTTTGCTGCATTTTTGATAGCTGTTCCACTTTGACCATTATAAAGAGGACCAGAACCAACAAGTCCCAAAGCCTGATAGGCAGAAATGCCTGAGTTTCCAGTTGAACCATAGCTAACTTTTGCTTGCAATTCATTGAGCCATCCCTTAGTAGAGTCCATAAATTTCTCTTTGGAAATGTCCCACATAAAAGCAGCAGCGCCGAATGTTGCCCAACGATTGTTTGCTCCGAATAAAGAAGAACCATCACGACGAAGTGACAAGTCTACAAAATAACGATCTGCAAAGCTATAGTTGAGCATGCCAAAGTATGAGTTTCTTACTTCTTCTGAAATTGAGTGAGAAGGAACATCTGCAGAACCTGCGGCAGACATCAACAACAAACGATTGTCAGTCAAATTGTTTGCAGTAACAGCGAAACTCTGTGTTTTGCTTGTCATTGCCTCTTGACCGAGAAGTACTGTGAACTGGTGTTGCTTGGCAATGTTGAATTTGTACTCTGCTGTATTTGTGATAGTCCAACGATAGAAGCGTGAGAATGACTCGGCGGCAGATGCTGTTGGATTTACGTTTGGTTCGTCATTTGTTATTAACCATTTGTATGAAGCTCTGAGGTCATTAAAGTCCAAGCCTAATGCAGAGCGCAAGTTCAAACCCTTGATAGGGTTAATGTTAACGAATGCATTTTCATTCATACGGAAACGATCAGAATGGCGTGGCTGCCATGCTGAAATCCAATATGGACTATATTGCCCAGCTATTGAATAATAAGTGAGTTCATCTCCATATCCGTCAAACGTACTGTTGGCATAATCTGATGTATCTAAGCCTTTAACTTCATGTGTGGTCTGAAGAGGACTGAGGGTCAAAGCAGCGTTTGTTTTGTTGTAAACACTATTGCCTGTTGTCTGCCAAAGTGACTCGCGATACTTGGTAAACGCTAAGTTTGAGTTGATGCCAACTTTTAACCAACTGTTAACGTTAGCCTCGATGTTAGTACGCAATGTCTCGCGTCTCATGTTAGAGTCGTCAAGGATACCTTCTGACTTGTAGTGACCATAAGAGAGCAAATATGCTAAGTTCTGGCTACCACCACGAACGCTTGCATTAATTTGTGCTGTTGGTTTACTGTCGCTGAAGAGAACGTCTTTCCAATTTGTGCTAATGCCATATTTCTTATAGTATGCTTTTTCTGCCTGAAAATTAGCATTGTTTGCCAGGGAAGGATCAAGCATTTCTTGGAAATTCAACCACTGTTCTGAATTCATGACATCAATCTTGCTTTGTACCATTGAAGAGATACCATATTGTGCAGATACAGAGATAGTTGCAGCTTCTCCAAACTTACCTTTCTTAGAAGTAACAATTACAACACCATTAGCAGCGCGAGAACCATAGATGGCAGTAGAGGATGCGTCTTTCAAAACCGTCATGCTCTCAATATCGTTGGGGTTGATTGAAAGGAAGGTGTTTTGGGAGATTTCACTACCATCCAAAATGTACAAAGGTTCTGTTGAGGCATTGATTGAGGTAACACCACGGATACGCATACTTGCAGTTGCTGATGGTTCTCCGGAAGAGGTCAATACTTGCAAACCAGAAACTTGTCCTTGCAAAGCATCTGCAATATTTGCCACAGGACGGTTTTCCAATGTCTTACCTGACACTGTTTCTACAGAACCAGCGATAGTTCCGAGCTTACGTGCTGAACCATAACCAGTTACAACAACAGCATCCAAAGAATGTGAATCTGGATCCAATACAATCTTCATACTCTTTCCTGCCTTCACAGCCTTGGACACCATACCGATGTATGATACCTCCAATTTGGCATTAGCAGGAGCATTTAATGAGAAGTTACCATCGATGTCGGTAACAGTACCGGTATTAGTGCCAGCTACCTTGATGGACGCACCAATGACAGGTGAGCCATCTTCGGAAGAGGTGACCTTACCGGAAACTTGACTTTGTGCAAAAGCCGTACTCATACTGAGAGCAGCTGCTGCGATAAACGTCACGAGTCTTTTTTCCATAAATCTCTCTCTTTTTAATAAATGAATTATAATGTTTGTTATTTCTTTCTCTACATTTATCAATGGTTCCCCATGCGGGAAACAGTCACTTGCTTTTTCACCACCTCTTGGCCCCGAGGTGGTGAAAACACAAAAAATATACCCTAAGGTATTATACCCAGGGGTATAATTTAGCATTCTTTATCTGTTTTTGTATGAAAAGTAGCAGAAAATGAGCGAGAAATGCTTGGTGGGGCTTATTAGATTTCTTAATTTTGAACATGTATAACCCTTAAAAATAGTATGGATTATGGTATATTTTCGATTTGAATTTGGCTTAGGTGATGGTAAGAAAAAGGAAAAATTTACTTGGAAATCGACAATGAGTGGATGGGAGTTTGTCAACCAAGAAGTGGAAAAAGCGAGAGAAGTTGGCAAGTATAAAACCGCCAACAATTATCTCACTGCAGCTCGCTCCTATACTCGCTTCTTGAATTCGGATGACTGGCTGTTCTCGGAGATGACAGTTGAGACATTGGAAAACTATCAACGATGGCTACGAGAACGGAATATCTGTCCGAATACAATTTCCGCCTATATGAGGGCTTTGCGAGTCATGTATCACCGGGCTTGTGAGAATGATGGAGTTGAGCCCGATGACAAGGCTTTCGCCAAAGTATATACGGGTCGGGCAAAGACGGCAAAACGGTGTATCACACAAGAGAACATCCAACAACTCTTTGCCTTGGAACTACTGCCTGGCTCATCATTGGCATTCGCTCGCGACATCTTTATCTTTAGTTTCTATGCCATGGGGATGCCTTTTGTGGATATTGCGTATCTCAAAAAGGAGCAAGTGAAAGGCAATTACATCTTATATGCCCGACACAAGACAGGACAAAGGGTGAAGGTTGCACTCTTGCCTGCCATGGTGAACATCATGCAACGGTATCATCAAGATGAATCGGAATATATTTTTCCTATCTTGACTGAAAAAACATCTACGGGTATATCCCAGGCTGAGTCTCAGCGAGATGCTCTTCATCGGCTTTATCTCCTTCGCCTACGGCAATACAATTACTCACTAAGCCGCTTGTCCGAAAAGTTGGGCGCGACATTCCACCTTTCTTCCTATGTGGTTCGTCATTCTTGGGCAAGTCTTGCCTATCAACACCATGTTGACATAGGTTTGATAGGACGAGCTTTGGGACATACCAAGTCTTCTACCACCTTATTATATATAAAGAGCATAGAGGAGCCAGACCTTGGTGGTGTGAACCAGTCGTTGATGGAGGACTTGGGTCTTTAGAAATAGACTTTCGTCTTTATACTCGAAGAGAATACTCTGTTCATAAATTTGCATGTTGCAATTGATATTAATTTGACAAAAGAAGTCGAAATCCTTTAACATGAAGGCAAAAATCTGCAGTTCCTTTTGGGGAACCCCATAGACCACTTTGAAAAATACCCTTAAGGAAAAATATTTTTTCCCTTAACACTAAATATTTTTTGTGTTAAGGGTAGCGGAATTTTTCCTTAAGGGTATTTCGACTGTAGCGGTGGGTGAGAAAAATATGCGTTGTGAAAAATATAGACAACCTTCATCTTTGGTGAAAATATTTCAGAAAGGTTTGCTAATCTTGCAGTGATTTAGATAAAAAAGATTAAAAAAAGGTAGTTTTCTTATATTCCCCCGAAAAATGTGCGGAAAAGTGATAATATTCCCCCGAAAAATGTGTAACTTTGCACCGTTATTCCCCCGAAAAATGTGTAGAAAAGTAACAATATTCCCCCGTAAAATGTGATTTAAAAAGAACTTTATGGAAAGAGTTGCAATAGCTAAATTAATAGAGTGGAAAGATAGTCCACGTCGGAAACCGCTTGTGATAGAAGGTGCAAGACAAGTAGGGAAAACTTGGCTGGTCAAGGAGTTTGCTCAAAGAAACTATAAACAAATGGCGTATGTCAATTTTGAGGATATGAAAATCCTACAAAATCTATTTGTGCAAGACTTTGATATTCCACGTATTTTAACGGCAATTGGTGCCGCTACCCATGTTACTTGTACTGAGGGTGACACGTTGATATTCCTTGACGAGATACAAGCAGCTCGCAATGGTATAACTTCCTTGAAGTATTTTTGCGAGAAAGCCCCTGGTTATCATGTCATTGCTGCAGGTTCCCTCCTTGGTATAGAATTGCACCAAGAAGAATCCTTCCCTGTTGGGAAAGTTCAATTCCTCAGTTTGTATCCCATGAGCTTCATAGAGTTTATAATGGCTATGGGAGAAAACAATCTTGCCAACCTTTTGCAAACTAAAGATTGGAACATGATACAACTTTTTGCACCAAAGTTTCAGGAACTGCTCAAGTATTACTACTATGTAGGAGGTATGCCCGAAGCTGTACTGAGCTTTAGCCAGAATCGAGATTGGCGGGAAGTGAGGGAAATCCAAAACGAAATATTGAAAAGTTATCGCCGGGACATCTCGAAGCATGCTCCATCCGATGTGGTACCTCGAATCTCTGATTTATGGAATTCTATCCCTACTCAACTAAGCAAGGAAAATCGTAAGTTTATATATGGAGTAGTAAGGGAAGGGGCGAGAGCCAGAGAATACGAAATTGCCTTGCAATGGCTGTTGGATGCTGGTCTTATATATAAGGTATATAATGTGAAAGCTCCACGAGTCCCTTTGAAAGGCTATGAGGACAGAACTGCCTTCAAGATTTTTCTGTTGGATGTCGGGCTGTTGGGAGCGATGGCAAGGTTGAAGGCTTCTGCCATTGTTGATGGTAATGTCATATTTACAGAGTTCAAGGGTGCACTCACCGAACAATATGTCATGCAACAAATCGTATTGAAGTATGAGCCTTGCTATTATGCAAAAGCCAAAAGTACACAAGAAATAGACTTTCTCATAGAAGATGAGGAAGATCATGTGGTACCACTTGAGGTGAAAGCTGAAACAAATGTCAAGGCAAAAAGTTTGCGACAATACGTTTTGGAAAATAGTCCTGCAATAGCTTATCGCATCTCCATGAATGACTATAAAGTTGAAGATTGGCTTGTCAATCTCCCTCTTTATGCTGTCAATTTGCTATAGAAGTTTCCTTTATAAAGGAGAAAAAATACCCCAATTATCTCCTTTATAAAGGAAAAAATAGCTTATTCAATATATCTTTCCACATACTTTTCGTTCTAAATGACGAAATCAACTTTTAACAATCTCTTACTTAGACGGTGGTTTCTCTTAAAACCACCGCCTTTTGCTTATAATCAATCAGAAAAATCGCATATTTTTGGTGTTTTTGTAACAAAAGCTGATAAAACTGCAACTTTTTGCAAAAAATATTTGGCGATTTCCTAAATAATGCTTAATTTTGCACCCGATTAAAAATATTTTTAAAAATTAGATAAGTTTTAGACTACACTCATCTTTTACAAAAAAGAGTTGCGTATGCAGAATTATATGTGACTTATATATAATAAGGTGTAAGGCAGTCCCCCTTTCCACCTCGGGGCCAAGAGGTGGTGAAAAAGCAAGTGACTGTTTCCCGAATGGGGAACCATTGATAAATGTAGAGAAAGAAATAACAAACATTATAATTCATTTATTAAAAAGAGAGAGATTTATGGAAAAAAGACTCGTGACGTTTATCGCAGCAGCTGCTCTCAGTATGAGTACGGCTTTTGCACAAAGTCAAGTTTCCGGTAAGGTCACCTCTTCCGAAGATGGCTCACCTGTCATTGGTGCGTCCATCAAGGTAGCTGGCACTAATACCGGTACTGTTACCGACATCGATGGTAACTTCTCATTAAATGCTCCTGCTAATGCCAAGTTGGAGATTTCTTATATCGGCATGACCAGCAAGACTGTCAAGGCTGGCAAGAACATGAAGATTGCTCTTGATGCTGACAATCATTCTTTGGACGAGGTTATGGTCGTAGCTTATGGTACAGCCAAGAAATCTGCATTTACAGGTTCGGCAGCAGTTATCAAGAGCGAAGACATCGCTAAAATTTCAGACTCTAACCCTGTTCAGGCTTTGACAGGTAAAGTTTCTGGTGTCCAAATCAACACCTCAACGGGACAGCCAGGTCAAGAAAGTTTTAACATCCGTATTCGTGGTATCAGCTCTATCAATGCAGGTAATGATCCTTTGGTCGTAGTCGATGGCTCACCATACGATGGCGACTTGAATAGCATTAATCCTAACGACATTGCTTCCATGACAGTATTGAAGGATGCAGCTTCTGCGGCCCTTTATGGTGCTCGTGGTGCCAATGGTGTCATCATTATTACAACCAAGAGTGGCCGTGAAGGCTCTACATCTTTCACTGTAGATGCGAAGTGGGGCTCTAATAGCAAGGCTGTCCCTGACTACAATATAGTTAAAAGTCCTGCAAAATATTATGAAACTTGGTATAGTGCATTAAATAACTATGCACAAGACAAGCTGGGTTATACTCCAAGTCAGGCTTACGTATGGGCAAATAGCAACTTAATCAACTCAAATGATTATGGCTTGAATTACAATGTATATTCCGTACCAGTGGGTGAGAACCTTATCGGTGTAAATGGCAAACTCAACCCTAATGCAACATTAGGTAACATCATCAATTACAATGGCAATCAATACATGTTGTTGCCTGATGATTGGAGGGATGCCACATACCAAAATGGTTTACGTCAAGAATATACTGTCACTGCAACATCTACTGGTTCGCAAGGTTCATTCTATGGTTCTGCCAATTATTTAAAAAACGAGGGTATTACCATGGGGTCAGATTACGCTCGTTTCACTGGACGTATGAAGGCTGATTATCAGGTTAAGTCATGGTTGAAAGTATCAGGAAACATGAGCTATACACATAGCAATTCCAATTACCTTGGCAATGATGGTAGTGCCAGTGATTCAGGCAATATGTTTGCAGTGTCATCAATCGCCCCTATCTATCCTTTGTACATTCGTGATGGACAGGGTAACATCATCTATAACCAAACTGCCAAGATTAATGCATACGACTATGGTGATGGTTCTGTAATTGGTTTGTCTCGTCCTTACTTCTCACAATCCAACCCATTGAGTGACATCCAGTTGGAAACCAACAATGTGGAGGGAAACACATTCAATGCCGTGGGCTCTGCAGAGATTCGCTTTTTGAAGGATTTCAAGTTCACATCAACCAATAGCGCAATGGTTGACGAGGCACGTCAAACCAATACGTCTCAGCCTTTCTTTGGACAGACTGCAGCCATGAAGGGTTATGTGTCAAAATACCATACACGCAGATGGTCTTACAACTTCCAGCAATTGCTCAACTGGCATCACTTGTTTGGTGACCATGACGTTGACGTGATGTTGGGTCATGAATATTATCGCACACGTTATTATTATTTGGCTGGCAGCAAGAGCAATATGTTCTCTATCAGTAATACTGAGTTGGATGGTGCCATAACAGATGGTAGTATTGGTTCATATACAAATGACTACAACACAGAAGGTTTCTTCGGTCGTGCTCAGTACAACTATGCTCAGAAGTACTTCGGTTCCTTCTCATATCGTCGTGACGCATCCTCTCGTTTCGCTCCAGAAAATCGTTGGGGTAACTTCTGGTCAGCAGGTGGCGCATGGATGATTTCCAAGGAAAAATGGTTCAATGCTTCATGGGTTGACGAGTTGAAGTTGAAGGCTTCTTATGGTGAGCAAGGTAACGATAACATCAGCAATTACCTATATACAGACCGCTATACAATTGGTAACTCCAATGGTAGCATATCGTTGGTTCCTTCTTCAACAAAGGGTAACAGAAACATTACTTGGGAGAAAGGTGGCAACTTTAATATTGGTACTGAATTCTCATTTTGGAAAGGTCGTTTGTCTGGTAGCGTAGAATATTTCTATCGCAAGACTACTGACATGTTGGCATTCTTCTCTTTGCCTGTATCATTTGGATACTCTGGCTATTATGATAATGTTGGTGATATGGTCAATAAAGGTGTCGAGATAGAATTGAATGGCGACATCATTCGCACAAAAGATTTTACATGGAGTGCAAACTTGAACTTTACTGCTTATAAGAACAAGATTAGTTCTATGCCAGCAGAGAAGAAGACCCAAACAGTAGATGGTGTTTCAGGTTATGCTAGTGGTGGCTATTTCTATGGAGAAGGACAGCCTATCTACACTTGGTATATGGCTAAATATGCCGGCGTAAACCCAGAGACAGGTGAAGCTTTATACTACCAAGACACAGCAGATGGAGAGAAGACAACAACAAATGCCAGTGAGGCAACAATGCACCTTTGTGGTACAGCATTACCTGATGCCTATGGTGGTTTTGGCACAAGTTTGGCATACAAGGGATTCGATTTCTCTATGGATTTCACTTACCAGTTGGGTGGAAAGATTAAAGACTCTTCCTACGAGTCTTTGATGGGCATCGGCAGAGGTGCAGCCTTCCATGCAGACTTGTTGAATGCTTGGACTCCAGAGAACAAAAACTCCAATATTCCACGTATACAGTATGGAGATTCTTATTCTGCATATGACTCCGACAGATTCCTTGTGTCTGGTTCATACCTTAGTTTGCAGAATGTAAACCTTGGCTATACATTTGATCGCAGTTTGTGTTCAAAGATTGGCATTAACAAGGTTAGAGTTTATGTAACTGCAACAAACTTGTGGTTGTGGTCAAAGCGTCAAGGCTTAGATCCACGCCAGAGTATTACAGGTGCTACAACAAATGCATACTATTCACCAATGCGTACGGTATCTGGTGGTATCACAGTAACATTCTAATATAAAAAATATGAAAAGAAGTATAATATACGGAATCTCAGCATTGACCCTTGCAGCTTCCACAATGTCATTGACAAGCTGTATAGAAGAAACTGAGCCAACAAGTGGAGCTACAACAGAACAAGTAGCACAATCTTCGTCTGCAACAGAAGCACTATTGATGGCAATCCCATCATATTCGACTGCTAAATATTTCTCAGCTCGTGCCGACTGGGCTTTCGGCTATGGTGCCATTATGTTTATCCGCGATCTTCAGTCAAGTGATGTTTGCGCAACAGATGAAGCTGGTTATTTCCTGTATTGGTCATTTACAGAAAACAAATATTATGGACGTGACTATAACCGTTCACAGTATATGTATAATTATCAGACGAAGTTTATCAACACAACAAACAATCTGATCTCTTCTGTAAATGAGGAGACTGCAACTGATATTCAAAAGGGGTATCTTGGTGCGGGTTATGCATATCGTGCAATGCTTTACCTTGATATGGCACGTGAATATGAGTACTTGCCTACAGACGTAACAGAAGCCAAGAGTCCTTATGGCAATGACGTTTTGGGGTTGACGGTTCCTATTGTAACAGAGAAGACATCTGAGACAGAAGCTCGTAACAACAAACGAGCTACACGTCAAGAGATGGCAGATTTTATCAAGAGTGACCTTGATAAGGCTGCAGAATATATTCCTTTGCTTGACAAGAGCACAAAGACATTACCTCATTTGGATTGTGTATATGGACTTTATGCACGTCTGTATATGTGGCTTGAGGATTATGCTAACGCAGAGAAATACGCTCGTATGGCAATTAATGCATATTCAGGTCGTCCAATGAACCAAGAAGAGAGCCTTAACACCACAACTGGATTTAATGATATCACAAAGTGGATGTGGGGTGCTCAAGACACAAAAGAATCATTGTGGAACAACTTGGCAAACTGGGCCTCATTGGTATCAAACGAGACAGACTATGGTTATGCAGGAGGTGGCGGTTGCAACAACATGCTTGATCGTAGATTGTATGAGCGTCTAAACAACACAGACTGGAGAAAATTGGAATGGAAGGCCCCTGCTGGTTCTGCACTTGATGGTCAGAACCTCTATGTCAATGAAACGCTCGGAAAGAGTTTGGCAGATTACTCGGGATTAAAGTTCCGCCCAAATGGTGGCGTTTCCACTCCATATTCTGTAGCAAGTGCTACCGCATTCCCATTTATGCGTGTAGAGGAGATGTATTTTATCGAAGCTGAAGCTGCCGCTCAACAGAATCCAGCTAAAGGTAAGCAATTACTTGAATCATTCATGACCAATTATCGCGATTCACAATACAAGTGCAATGTTTCTGACAAGGATGCAGTTGTTGAGGAAATTGTATTCCAGAAGCGTATCGAACTTTGGGGCGAAGGTCAAGTATTCTTCGATATGAAGCGCTTGAACTATAGTGCAACTCGAGGTTACGAAGGAACGAACCATTTGGCTACAGAAAGATTCAACACTAATGGTCGTCCTGCTTGGATGAACTGGGTTCTCTCAGGAAACGAGGAAGATGGAAACGCTATGGTTAAGGAGTATAACAACCCTGACCCATCTGACAAGTACACTCCTTGGACTGGCAAATAATAACACTTAAAATAAGCATAATATGAAAAAGTTATTAAAATATAGCCTGATGTTGCTATGTACAGTCATGGCAATCGGGATGACTTCTTGTACAGATAGCTATGATTACGATCCTGCTGCCCCTGAAGATAAAGGTGCATTCTTGATTGCTAACACAACGAGCTATATGTTTACTCCAGGACAAGAACAAACGTTCAATATCACTGTACAGCGCAGAGACACAACAGAAGCTGGTTCCGTAAACTTAACTTCAGACAATACTAAGTTCAACGTGCCAACAACTGTTAACTTTGCTGCAAAGGAAAAGGTTAAGACTGTTGCTATAACATCTAATCTTGCAAGTGGCTCTGACGAGACGGTAAACATATCAGTTGCCGAAGGGCAGGCATATAGCTATGGTGCTAACACTGTAACGATTAATGTTACAACTCCAAAGAAGTATATTGGTACTTTTAGTTCAACTGCATTTGAGGATGCTTGGGAACAGCCAGTTTATGAATTGGGTAATGGTAGATATATGTTGCCAGATCTTTATATAGAAGGTGCTCCTATTACATTTGTCATTGACTGGAGTACCTATAAGATTACTGTATCAGCTCAGCCTGCATGGGTACATCAAAGCTATGGAACCGTGGCTGTTCAAGGAAATGGTGTCTATGACCCTGAAGAAAAAGTGGCAAAAATGTCTCTAACTCATTATGTTTCTGCTGGATCATTTGGAGAATTTGAGGAAGACTTCTATTTCCCTGAAGATTTCGAACCATCTAAGTAAATTAGTAAATAATTTCAAGTATCTTAAGTTACCTACTCAAAAGGTAACTTAAGGTACTTTTTTGTTTTTTACAATCATGAAAAAAATCTTATCTTATTTTATAATAGCATTATTCGTTCTTCCTTTACAAGCAAAAGAAAGGACTTTAGAGCAAAAAATGCATATTGCAGCTATGTTTTTGGCAGAGAAAAATAGCGGTAATTTATATAAGGTTAGAGCTACCGATAAAATGACAGAACTAAAAAAAATGGAAGAACTTTCCATTATTGGTTATGCAAAAGGTAGCTTTGCCATTGTTTCTAACGATGACTCTCATCAACCTATCATTGGTTATTCTGAAAATAGTTATGACTTAAATTCACCTGAATTCGCATGGTACTTATCTGCGGCAAATGATGCATTAAGGTTGACTTCATCCAAAATCAATGAACAGATTGGGACGAGATCAAAGATAGAACCTCTTTTGGCAACGACTTGGGGACAAGATACTCCTTACAATAATTTGTGCCCAACGGAAAGAGACAATGAAAGTATAAAATATCCGACAGGATGTGTTGCGACCGCTATGGCACAAGTTATGTACTATCATCAATATCCAGAAAAGGGACTTGGCAGTATTACTTATTCATTTCAAGACAGAATATTATCAGCAGATTTCAACAACACTTATTATCAATGGAGCTTGATGTTGCCTGCATACACAAAAGGCGATTATTCTGACGAAAATGCCGCAGCTATTGCGACTTTGATGTTTCAATGTGGTGCTGCCATAAAAATGAAGTATAATGTAGGAGGAAGTGGAGCTTATGTGTATGATGCTGCAACTGCACTTAGAAAAAATTTTGGCTATCATGAAAACTTGCAAGTTAAATATAGGGAAAGTTACACTATCTCAGAATGGATGACTCTTATGTATAATGAGCTCCAAGCCAATAGACCCATTATATATGCAGGATCAGATGCAAATAATGGAGGCCATTGTTTTGTCATTGATGGATACGATGAAAATAATTTTGTTCATGTGAATTGGGGATGGAATGGTTCTAATGATGGTTATTATGACATTGCATTATTGGATCCGAAAGGTTATAGCTTTTCCTTGGGACAAAGTATGTTGACTGGTGTTGGTAAGCCTTCTGATGAAATTGTTTACCATTCTGAAATTATGTCAGAAGACAATTTTAAGGTCACTAAATTAGGTAATACTAAAATCTTGATCACAGATGGTACATATTACAATATGTCTGATCGTGATTTTACGGGAGAGTTGGCTTATATCTTAGAAGGAAATGGTGAAACTTACGTTTTAGGAACACAAGTGAACAATCAAATCCCCAATATGTATTCTTTAAACAAGCCATCAACAAAGACTTTTACGTTGCCGTCAGATTTGAAGGATGGCTCATATAGGCTGTACGCAGCTTCAAAAGACGAAAAAGACAAGTCTTGGAGTCCTGTGCATTATCAAGAAGGAAATAATACATGTTGTATTCTTACAATTAACGCTAATTCTGTAACCTTGTCTGCTGTCGTGGAGTCTGACTGGCATATTACTTCAAATATTAATTATGCCCATTTATCTTCTCCATATATTGTTGTCTATAATTTGCAAGGACAAGAAATATACAAATCTATGACTTCGGAATTCAGTATTGATGATATCCCAGAAAATGGAATGTACATTATCAAACAAGGAAATCAGACAAAAAAAGTTATTAAGTAAGCTGATGTTAAATAAGAATCAGGGCGATGCATCTTGCGATGCACCGCCCCTTCTTGTTTTAGTATGATCTAAATTTATTGTTATAAGTAAAAAAGATCTATTTGATGGTAGAAGATACATTGTTCTTCTCATAGTAAGCCTTGTAGTCGTCACCACCGAACTTCAAGCCGAGGTCCTCGCCAGCGATACCATCGCAGAAGCCCTTGTAAGCCCACTTGCGGAGGTACTTGGCATCGAAGAGGTTTGGAACCTCACCCTTCAACCAATACTCGTGCTCTGCCTCGTTGTCTGACAAGCTCCAGATGGTGATACCACTTTGCTGGGCCTCTGGCACGTTTGCCTTGTATGACTCCATAATCATGCGGTAGCAGTCGCTCTGTGCCTTGTACTGGTTGGCTGATGGAGAACTTGTGCCGAGGGCAATGTCAAGCTCTGTGACACGTACCAACTTGCCTGTTGCTGCCATGGCCTGGAACATAGCGTCTACCTTTTCTTTCAAGGCTGCGATGTTGGTCGCATTCTTCTCTGCGTCGTCACTGCAAGATAGGCTAACATGCATCTGGGTACCGATACCGTCTACGATGGCTGAACCATTCTTCTGGTCAATCTCCTTCACGAAGTTGACAAGAGCGGCGAGCTTGTTTGGCGAGGTCTCCAAGTTGTAGTCGTTGACGAAGAGCTTGGTCTCTGCTGGCAAGTACTTGCGAGCCAACTGGAATGCCTTTACGTGATAATCTGGTACGTAGTAGCCCCAATACCAGTGGTTGCTGCCCCAGTTGAGGTTCAAGCCCTCAGCCTCTGTCTCTTCAGGAGCGGCATCGTACTTGGTGGTACCGTCGTCATCCCATGTGCCGCCGAATGTTCCTTCATCGAGACCACGGAACTTGTTGCTGCCATCGGCGATAGGCTCGTTGATGACATCATAGCCGTATGGGGTAACGCCTTTCTCCTTCAAGTGGCTTGCTACACCGCTAACCCAAGCATCCATCGCACCTTCGAGGGCTGCTTGCTTCTCTGCAGGAGTCTTCAAGACATAATACATCTTGCTGCCTGCCTTGCGGCGATGGGCACGGAAGATGATTTGCTTGGCACCTGTTTCTGTGCCTTGGTTCTTGGCAAGACCGAACTTGATGTTGTCGATATAATAAGTTGCACCCACCTTACCGAAGTTGAGGATGATGCGGTTGGCATCTTCTGGGGTAGGAGTGAACTCGTACTCGCACTTGGTCCAGTCCTTACCGATGGCGAAGGTGTTGTAGCCACCCTGTGAGCCGTATGTCGAACCATTCTGATACTGGAACTGCAACTCGCCAGCAGTAGAGGTAGACTTAGCGTAGAACTGAATGATGTACTTCTTGCCAGCTTGCAAGTAGTCATCGAATGTATATGCACACTGAGCTTCCCAAGCATTTCCGTCGCCCTTGTTCTTTAAAACCAAAGCATAGTTGCCTTGATAACCTGCGCCTTCCACAGCCTCTGCACTCTCCTTGTTGCTACCCCAAGAGCCCCAGTTGCCTGTTGTGCCGCCCTCGAAGTCGTAAGAGTCACCTGCAAGAACATTGTCCATCGGGTCTTCTTGTTTCAAACCAAACTGAATGTCATCGATGGTATAGGTAGCACCCACCTTACCGAAGTTGAGGATGATACGGTTGGCATCTTCTGGAGTTGGAGTGAACTCATACTCGCATTTGGTCCAGCTGGTTCCTACGGTGAAGGTGTTGTAGCCACCCTGTGAGCCGTATGTCGAACCATTCTGATACTGGAACTGCAACTCACCAGCAGGAGATGTGGACTTCGCATAGAACTGGATAACGTAAGTCTTGCCAGCTTGAAGAGCCTCATTGAAGGTATATGCGCATTGGGCTTCCCAGGCATTGCCATCGCCCTTGTTCTTCAAGACGAGGGCTGCGGAACCATCTTTGCCGGCACCAGCTACCACCTCAGCACTTTCCTTGTTGCTACCCCATGAGCCCCAACCACCAGTGGTTCCACCATTGAAGTCGGACGCATCACCTTGGAGCACGTTGGCAATCTCGCCTTCGCTTTCGACAACGAGAGTAGGGGCGATGAGAGACTTGAGATAGCTCTGGTTCTGTTGGGTATGCCAGAAGAAATTGTGACCATAGAGGCGCATTCCCTCAGGCATAGCATCGAGGAGCTTGTCCACAGTGGCGAAGTTCAATGCTCCACTGTTACCCATGATGGCATCACCTTTCATGGCATTGCCAGGAGTGAACATCTGATAGTTGGCATTGGCAAGGTCGCCTTCACCATTCTCGTTGCTCACGTACATGTCGGCACCCATACCGATACCAATCACCATGTTTGGCGTATACTGACTTGCGTAGTCCTTGATGTTATCGTAGTTGGCGATGACTTCCTTCACGGCAAGCGGAATGTCGGCAGTGGTCACGTCGGCATGGTCAGCAGGCTTGCCCCATTGCATGATTTGGTCGTCGCAACCAGTGAGTAGCATCGCTGATGCTACTACTGGTAATATGATCTTTGTGATTTTCATCTCTTTTGCTTTTTAGAAATCAGATACTGTAACCGCTGTGATAGGCACGATGCGGAAATTGTCTAAGTAAATCTTCTTGTTGAAGGTCTTGGCTGGGAACTCTGGATTCTCAGCCTCCTTGTCCCACTTCAAGTCTGGGTTGCAGAACAAGATACCGAAGTTCTTGTAGCTACCGCCATTCTTGTCGTCGATGACATTCTGGAAGGTCCAGGTCAAGTCTGTGTTGGTGTAGTTACCGAAGGCTGTGAGTGGGATGGTGATGGTCTGCCATCTGTCACCAGTCGTGAATGGTGTTGCCTTACCAGTCTCACGGTCGAGCCAAGGTACCCATGCGTATGCTTGGTTGAGATAGTCCTTGTTGTAGATGGTGCAGCCAGAACCATAACCATAGTTGGAGAGGTTGTTCTGGAGCGTAATCTCTATCTGACCGGTCTCGCTCCATTCCTCTGGGCAATATACATCAAACTGCAATGCTACTGAATCGAGAGGAGTTGTGCCTGGGATGTAGGCCGTCATACGGTTCCAATCATCATCGGCATTGTCATTTCCTGCGGTCCAGAAACCCTTGATGTTGGATACGCCACCCTTTACTCCATCAGGATTGTCAGCGAGGTAGCTCTCAGGGATGATCTGTACTACCTTGCCACGACCTGAGTTCAATGGGTCGTCTACCAAGTCGTCGGAAGAGAATGTTGCACTCCAACCACCCTGTGCGCCCTTGCCATCGAAGTTGATGACATAGCAGTCGTTGTTGTCAAAGTAAGCTGGTGAAATCGCCGTACCATTGGCTCCCTCTGTGGTGATGCTGCCGCTGACGGCTGTGTTCACACCACTTGGCATTGTGAAGGTTGCCCACTCGCCATCTTCCTCGTCATTGATGATGCCATCGGTGATTTCTGTTCCGTCAGGAAGAGTAATCTTGGTGGTTCCATCGAGGTTGGCACCCTTGATGGTAACGGTCTCGCCTGGTTGTGGCAACGTGTTGTCGATGCTTGAGATGTGAGGTGCTGCCGCACGGATGGTAAACTGATAGGTGGTCTCGGTGTTGTCCTTCACGAAGCGGATGGTGTTACGAACACTCTCATCTGCCTTTGATACTGGGGTCTTGGAGTTGAGGGTAACCCAGATGTTGTTGTCTGTCATCAACGCATTGTTGAAGTAGGTCTCGAAACCATTCACGTAAATCTTCTTCAAGCCCATGAAACCAGAACCTTCGATGCGGAGCGTCTGACCGAGGCGTGCGAACTCTACTTCTCTGTCGTAGTTGCCGTCCTCAGCCTTGGTGTCTTCCAAGAAGATCTTGTTGATGGTCATGGCGGTAGACTGGTTGTTGTCATCGTCATCGCCGCAAGAGGAGAGCGAAGGGACGAGGGCGAGCAACATCAGGGGAATCAATCCCTTGAGGGCTTTCTCTACCTTATTATATATATATCTTTTCATGATCTTAATCTTTTATTCTGTTAATGATATGAACTGCTTTGACTATATAGCTTCTCATCTGATGATGTTATGCTCTTAGTCGAAGAGGGTTGCCTCGTCAACCTCACGCTCGCCAAACTCATACTTGACGGTCTTGATGTCACCGTTGGAATCAGTCTTCAAGTTAGGGTTCTTGGTCTGGTCGGTATCAGCCATAGGCAAAGTCAAGCTCTTAGCAGTAGCTGTAGCCACACCTGCGCCTGGAGCTGCGTATTCCTTGCTCAACTTGTAGGTGTTGGTGCTGCTCTCGTAGTAGCTGGCGTTGCGGTTCTGGTTGTTCACGTAGTTGACAACTTCCTGCTGCTTGTAGTAGCCACGGCGTACGAGCTGGTACCAGTACAAGCCCTCGAAGGCGAACTCCACACGGTTCTCGTGACGGATGTCCTCATAGGTGAGCTTGGTCTTCTCTGGTACACCTGCACGGTTGCGAAGCATGTTGAAGTATTTCAAGGCATCTGCGTCAGTTGTGCTCTCGCTGTTGCCAAGCACAGCCTCTGCATAGTTGAGGTAGATTTCGGCAAGGCGCATCATATAAGTGTTGATACCAGAGTTGTTTGGTACACTGAATCCATTGACCTTCTTGGTACCGATGACATACTTCTTGACGTTGGCACCCTGACTACCTGCGCTCTCTGTCACACCATAGATATATGGGTCGGCTGGGTCAGCACTCAATTCAGGATATTCCTCGCCATAAGAAGCAACGGAATTGTGACGGCGGATAGCATCGTCAACCTTTACGCCAAGGTTCTCGTCAAGGAACTCCTTGAACTCTTCCCAAAGGTCGTAAGAACAATAGGTGGCTCCACCCCAAGCGTTGGTGTCGGCAACCATGGTGCTCCATGCGAGGAAACGGGTCATGCTCTGACCTGCACCGCCTGCGCCATCGCCCTTGATGAACTGGAGCTGGAACATTGCCTCGGAATTGTTGTTGATGTTGTCTGCACTCCAAAGGTCGGCATAGTTGTCAAGCAACTTGTAGCTGCTTTGCTTGATGACCTTGAGGGCAGCCTTCTTTGCCAAGTCAAGGTAGTACTCATTACGTGTGCCACGGTTGAAATCGGTAGCCACGTTGGTGCCATCGTATGCGCCACTTGTGGTCAAACCTGCCATGGAGAGGTAGAAACGGCTCAACATACCGAAAGCTGTATACTTGTTGACACGGCCTGCGTCACCCTGTGCTGCTGGAAGATGCTTGGCTGCATATTCCATGTCTCGGATGGCAAACTCGATGACATCCTCACGTGGCTGTGCTGGTACTACGTAGTTATTGACCATATCAGACGTGTTCTCATAGATGATGCCACATCCCCAAAGGGTGCCGATGTACCAATATGCCAAGCCACGCATGAAACGAGCCTCGGCGATACCTTGAATCTTGGCTGTCTCGCTGACACCAGAGGTGCAACGGGTCTGCAAGTTGTTGATGGTATTGTTGCTCTGTGACACTACTGAGTAGAGGGAACCCCATGCCTCGCTCAAACCCTGGGAGAGAGAGTTCTCTGTGAAGTTGGTATAAGGGTAGATGTAGTTGGAATACTGTGCCGTGATGTTGTTGGCGCGTCCGTCACCCATACCATAATAGAACTTATCGTTGAAGTCAAACCACACGTAGTTGTAGAGTGGGTAAGTGGCAGAGGCAACCGCCTCGTCAGAGTCGAAGTAGTTGTCTGGACTCAACTGATAAGTATTGTTCTGCTTGAGGAAGTCTTCCGCACAACTGCTGAACGAAAGGATTCCTGCCAAAGCTGCTGTATATAATAATATCTTTTTCATGTTGTATTCTCCTTTCTTTCATTAGAATGTTACGTTCAATCCGAAGGTGTAGATGCGTGGAGAAGGATAACGACCATAGTCGATGCCGTTCATCAGTGCATTGCCCCAAAGGCTACCTACCTCAGGGTCGTAGCCCTTGTACTTCGTGATGGTTGCTACGTTCTGGAGGTTGCAGTATATCTTCACGTTGCTTAGGAAGATATGCTTGAGCCAGGTACGTGGCAAGGTGTAAGACAGAGAGATGTTCTGCAAGCGGATGTAGGAACCGTCTTCTACATAAGCATCGCTCACACGGTCGTTGCGGTTGCTGCCGCTGGAGGTGTAGAGACGAGGCTGGATGGTCTCTGGGTTCGTCACATGATAGTTGCGGTAATCATCTGGTCCGTTAGGATCTATCTTCTCCACGCGGGCAAAGTTCATGACAGTCTTCAGGAGGTTGGAGGTAGAACCTGAAACTTCCAAGCTGCGGCGACCATAGTTGAGAATCTTGTTGCCGTAAGAGCCACTGAACTGTACGGTGAGGTCGAAGCCCTTATATGAGAAGGTGTTGCCGAAACCCCATGTGAACTTAGGCTCTGGGTTGCCGATGAAGGTCTGGTCGTCGTTGTTGATGACGCCATCGCCGTTTCTGTCTTCGAAGATGTAGTCTCCGAGCCATGTTCCGCTTTCAGAGATGGTGCTTCCTTCAGGGATGGCTACTTGCTTCACGTTGCCGTCCTTGTCTTTATAGTAGAAGTCCTCAGGCTTGTCGAAGCGGCCGATGACCTTGTACCCCCAGAACTGTCCGATAGGTTGACCTACTACCGTGTTGGTGACGGTGGCAGTCTCTGAACCAATCTGGAGAGTCTTTGGCAGAGTGCCAGTTGCGGTATCAAGAGATACCACCTTGTTGCGGTTGAGTGAGAAGACTACGTTGCTGCGCCAAGAGAAGCCCTTTGACTCGATGTTGTCTGTGTTCAAGGTCAACTCGATACCTGTGTTGCGCAAGCTACCGATGTTACCCCAAGGGTTGCTGGCTACACCATAGCCTGAGCCTGCGCCAGAACCCAAGAAGGCAGGGAGGTCAAGCTTCAAAAGCAAGTCGTTGGTCTTCTTGTAGTACCAGTCGGCGATGAACTCGATGCGACCGTTGAAGAGACTGAGGTCGAGACCTACGTTGGTGGAGTAGGTGGTCTCCCATTTCAAGTTAGGGTTGGCATTGTTAGCATTCAAAACACCCACGCCCCAAGGAGTGGTATAGGTAGCGAGGAGAGCGGTATATGCCCAGTCCTCTACATTCTGGTTACCAGTAGCACCCCAACCCAAGCGGAGCTTCAAGTTGCTGATGACGCTGTTGTCCTTGAGGAAGCTCTCATTGCTGACACGCCAAGCCAAGGCTGCTGATGGGAACCAACCCCAGCGATGACCCTCTGCAAACTTGCTACTACCATCACGACGAAGGGTTGCGGTCAAGAGATAGCGATCATCGAAGCTATAGAAAGCACGGCCGAAGTAAGAGAACAAGGCGGTGTTGTTCTGATAACCAGTGGCACGGCTGTCGGCATAACTACCGGCAGAGATGTCGGTGGCTGCGTTAGAAAGGTAACCTGTGGTAGAACCCACTTGGTTCTCCCAATGGTTGTGACTCATTTCCTGACCTACCATCACGTTCATGTTGTGCTTGCCGAAGGTGTTGTTGTAGGTAAGGATATTGCGCCATGACCAATACTTGGAGTTGCTCTTGGTCCAACGGCCAGAGCGAACATCATTTGTCTTCACGCCAAACTGGTAGTCTGGCTGATAATAATAGTAGTTGTTGAAGTTGTAATCCGCAGAAAGCTCTGTCTTGAAGGTGAGACCCTTGATGATGGTAGCCTCCAAGTAAGTGTTGACACGGAAGTTGGTCTTCTTGTTGTGATTGTCTGTAATCTCAGCGAGAGCCACAGGGTTGTCTGGCATCCACTGGTCATCTGGTCCATCGTAAGTACCTTCTGGACTCCTTACGGCAACAGATGGCTGTGATGTCAGGGCTGTCATAATAATATTATAGGTGGAAGAAGTGTTCTGCTTGCTGTCGGCAAGAGAGAAGTTGATGCCACCCTTGAGCCACTTCTTGATTTGAGCGTCTACATTGCCACGGAGCGTCTGGCGCTTGAAGCCAGAACCTATGGCGATACCGTCCTGGTCGAGGTAACCTGCACTGATGGCGTATGTGATGTCCTTGGTACCACCACTCATGCTGATGTTGTGGCTGGTCATGAGTGCCTTGCGATACAATTCATCCTGCCAGTCTGTACCTTCGCCCATCAAGTCGCCACGAATCCATGTGCTGGATGCTGGCTTGATCTTGGCATCTGTGATGTCCTTGTAGTGCTGAGCATACTCACGGAGGTTCATCACGTCGAGTTTGCCTGGCATAGCCTGCCAACCTACATAACCATCGTATGTGATGTTAGCCTCACCACTCTGACCACGCTTGGTGGTAATCATGATGACACCATTGGATGCACGAGAACCATAGATAGCGGTAGCAGAGGCATCTTTCAAGATGTCCATGCTCACGATATCGCTTGGGTTGATAAGAGAAAGAGGGTTGGAGTTGCCGTCGTCGCTACCTGCAGAGTCGATGATGACACCATCGATGACGAAGATAGGCTGGGAGGTGGCGTTCAAGGAGTTCGTACCACGGATACGGATGGTATTGCTACCACCAGGAGTACCTGTGTTTGCCTGTATTTGCACACCGGCAGCGCGACCTTGGAGAACCTGGTCGATACTGGTTGCCACTGATTTCTCAATAGCTTTCTCACCTACAGATGCGACAGAACCTGTCAAGTCAGCACGTTTCATCTGACCATAACCTACAACGACTACTTCGTTGAGGAGTTCGGCATCTTGTAAAAGCGTGATGTCAAGATGCCCAGAACCAACTTTTACTTCTTTGTTTTTGTAACCAAGATAAGAGATTTGGAGGGTTGCACCTTTTGGCGCGTTGATAGTGAAGTTACCATCGAGGTCGGTAACAGCACCCGCATTAGGTGAACCTTTCACACGAATAGTAGCTCCGATGACAGGTCCGTCATCGCCAACCACAGTACCCTTTACGGAATTGCCTTGTGCCATGGCTGCCAAAGGAGCAGCTGATAGCACGAGTGACAATGCAAGGGCCTTTACAGCATTGCTTGCATGTTTCATGATTAATTGGTTTTTAATTATTGGTTTATAATTTTTCTGGTGCAAAGTTATGAAAATGTCTCATAAAGGTAGTTAAACTATGTGTCAGCACTGTTTTTGTTTGTCTCATAGTATGTTTCAATAACAAAATCATACGTTGTTGGTAACATTTTATACATCATTTGTATAAAAGTAAAAGGGGAAGACGCTTCAATGCATCTTCCCCTGATTGAGTGTTATGAATGTGATAAATTAATCTGCTTTTTACTCAGTATAGCTTGGGTTCTGATAAGCAGCTTTCTCCTCGGCAGACATCTGGAGCGCATCGATCTGCCCCTGTGGGATAGGACGGAGATACTTCTCTGGAGTGATGAGCACACGCTCCCATTTCTTAGGAGTATGGTCGCCTGCAGCAGTGCCACAGATGGTATATGTGCCTGCGATTTCCTTCCAGGTCTGTGTGCGAACGAGATCCCACCAACGATAGCCTTCACCGAAGAACTCACGTGAACGTTCTGACAGGATGTACTCGATGGTGATATTCTGAGGGGTCTCTGCTTTCATCTGCTCGCTGTAGTCTGCAATCTTTTCACGCTGACGGTTATTGTCGTATGTCCATACACCGGCACGGCCACGGATTACGTTGATGAGGTTACGGGCTGTCCAGTTGCCTGTAGTGTTGGCTCCCTTGACAGCAGCTTCGGCTGCAATGAAGTAAAGCTCAGAGAACTTCAGTACTGGGTAAGGGCGTGGGCTGTCACCGTTAGGCTTGCCAAGTCCATCGCCATTGTCTGTGCGGTAGATACCATTCTTCCAGTTGTTCAACCAAGCGTAACGGCTGATGCCGCTTGCTGCGATAACCCAGTCTGCACGACCAGGGAGAACACCAGCACCTACGTTGCTGTAACCAGCTGCATTGCCACCATTGCCAGCTGCATTGCTAACTCCTGCCTGTGGGTAAACAATACCAGCAGCCTCGTTGTCGTCAATGAAAGTGAGAATAGAGTCTTGTGCATTGACTGGCAAATTGTTGGCATTGTATGCTGTGCCAGTGATAGCCTTTGACTTATCCCAGTTGCCGCGGAACTGGTAAGCGAATGTGCCATCAAAACGAGAGTCCATCTTCTTTTCAGCAAAAGTCTTGGTCATCACCTCGATAGGGGTAGCCATCTGCTTCCATGGACGGTCTTTGCCCTGAACGGCCTCACGCTGTACTGAGCGGAATGATGTCCATTCTGATGCGCTCTTTGAAGTCTCCAAGAAGGTGTAATCCCAACGGCACATCCAACGAGCGAAGTTACCCGGTGCATTGCCATTTGCCCAGTCGTAGTTGGTTCCACCATCGTAATAGTTGTTGTCACCATTATGGTCGGCATAGAGAAGAATCTCGTTGTTGCGGTCGTTAGAACCGAGGTTCACCATATAGAAAGACTGCTGCAATCCGAAACCTGCAGGATTGTTGATAGCCTCAATAGCTATGTTGTATGCTTGCTGGAAATACCAAGCGGCATCGTGTCCGTCTGGGTCTGTGCGGTCGCATTTAGGATAGGTCGGGATGTTGTTTGGATTCTGCAACCACCATCCGTAAGTCAAGTATGCCTTTGCTAAGACCAAGCGGGCGGCAGTCTTGGTGACGCCACCAGTGACACGGCCTGCATCTGGAAGTTGTTCTACGGCTGTCTTTAAATCAGGAAATACAGCCTTGGTATATACCTCAGGTACGGTGTTGCGAGTAGAAACACGGGTGGCATTGGTGTTAAACTTCAACTCGCCAGCACCTAAATCCAATGGTACGCCACCGAAGGTTTGTACCAACTCGAAGTAATCGAAGGCGCGGAAGAAACGTGCTTCTGCCAAGAGGCTTGCGCTAATGCCAGCTTCGGTACCATTTTCAATAACTCCACTGGCAGTGTTGATGTCAGAGAACGCTACGTTCCACAAAGCGTCAGCACGACAGTTGCTTGGGTTTAAGATTTGCTCTGTCATGTCGATAGGTAAGTCGTTGCCATTACCGCCATGTCCGTATGTATACTCGTCTGTACCTTCCTCTGTAGCAATCAGCCAGTAACCATTGCCCCAGTAGTAACGAAGGTTGGCATAGAGAGAGGTGATACCAGCTTGCACACCTTTCTCTGTCTTGAAATATTCAGGTGTATAACCCTGACGGTCGGTTTCCTCAAGTACACTTGAGCAACCTGTGAATGTTAAGCCGAGGACAAGAAGTCCTGCTGCTAATTTCATATTGTGATTTTTCATTGTTGTCATGTTTTTAGAAGGTTATGTTTAATCCTATGAGATAGTTGCGGGTAGATGGAGTGTTGAAACCTACTACGAGCAAGTTTGACTTATAGAAAGATGTTACAGCTTGGTTCTCATTACCATAAGAGTTGGTCTCTGGGTCCATGCCAGACTCGTCGCAATATGGTGAGAAGAGCACGAATGGGTTCTGTACGGTTGCATAGATGCGCGCCTTGGTAATACCACATTTCTTGAGCCATGGCTGATTGAAGTTATAGCCCAAAGTGATGGTACGTACCTTGAGGTATGAACCACTGAAGTAACCGAGTGAGTTGCCATACTTAGGGTTGTTGCTACTCTCAATGCCACCTGGCTTTGGATAGTCGTTGGTAGGATTGTCTTCTGTCCAGTAGTTGACATCGATATTGTTACGACGACCTGTCAGCATATTCAAGTAACCTTGTGAACCATAGATTGTACTAATCAATGTGCCACCATGACGGAAAGAAGCTACCAAAGAGAGATCCCAATTCTTATAGGCTACATGGGTATTGAAACCACCTTCCCAGTCTGGGTCAACCTTCATGATTTGACGATCTGCTTCGCCGTATGGACGGGTAGGTGTTCCGTCTGCATTGTAGTCGCCATTGTATTTGATCTTGATCATACCTGCGTTACCACCTGGCTCGGCAACCTCGCGGATGGCCTCTTCGTCTTTCTGCCAGATACCAATCTTCTCGTAGTCGTAGATGACATTGATAGGATGACCTACGAACCACCAGTTGCTCTCGTCGCGTGTGGCGCCAGAAGCCAATTCGATCAACTCGTTCTTGTTGGTATAGAAGTTCAAGCCAGCCTCCCATGTCCAATTCTTGTTCTGTATGATGGTTCCATTCAAGGAGAGCTCGAAGCCCTTGTTGCGGGTCTTTCCTACATTTGCCATGTAGCTGCCTACACCTGCTGTGGATGGCAAGTTGACGCTCATGAGCAAATCCTCTGTGTTCTGGATGTAATACTCGGCGGTACCACTCAATCTACCCTGGAAGAGGGAGAAGTCAACACCGAAGTTCCATGTCTTGGAATACTCCCAGCCCAACTCTGGGTTTGGCAATGAAGATACGTACATACCTACAGAGTAACCATTAGGATCGCTACCGAAGTTGTATGGGCGAGTCGTCAAGGCACCGAGGGTAGAATATGGGTTGACTGATTGGTTGGAAGTCTCACCATAACCTACGCGGAGTTTCAAACTTTCCAACCACTTGACATCTTTTAAGAAGTTCTCACGTGAGATGTTCCAACCCAAAGATACTGCTGGATAAGTATGCCACTTATGACCTTTTGCCAAGCGGGAAGAACCATCAGAACGGAAGGCGATGCTTGCCATGTACTTGTTGTCATAGTTGTACATTACACGTCCCATCAATGACTCCAAGCCACTCTTATAATAAGCCTGGTTAGCTGGGTCTACGGTAATTGTCTTGGCGTAACCAATGTTGTAGAACTGGAACATGTCGTTAGGAATGTCGAGTCCATACATATGGGTCTGGCGGTAGTTTGTCTGTTCGGCAGAGTAGAGACCAACGGCGTTGATTGTATGCTTGCCCCATGTCTTGTCGTATGTGAGCATATTCTCTATGGCCCAGTTGGTGGTACGGCTGTTCTTGGCTGTGGCATGAGAGTCGGCATTGTCCTTGTCAGAGAAGACACCCTGTCCAACGAAGTTTCCGTATTCGCTGTTGCGGTAGTTCAAGCCGATGTTGATACGGTATTTCAAACCATCTACGTGAGGAATCTTCAACTCTCCGTAGAAGTTATTGTAAGTACCGAATGCCTTTGTCTGGTCTTTGTGACTATTGCCAAGTCCTTCGATTGTACCCTTGGTGTATACCCATTGGTCATCACTTGACATGCGGATGCGTGTCTTCAAACTGCCGTCCTCATTGTATGGATTGGCGATAGGAGTAGCACTCAGCGTGTTATAAAGACCGAGGTCAGAGTTATTGGTGATACTAAAGTTGGTATTTGTGCTAAAGCCGACTTTCACATACTTTCCAAGTTCCTGGTCGATGGCTGCGTGCATCGCATAACGATTGAAGTTCTGTGTTGGGATGACAGCCTCGTCACGGAAATAGGAAATGCCGAAGTTGTAGCTGCCATGTGCGGAGCCGCCAGATACACCTACGTCATGGTTGGTGGTAATACCTGTCGTGAACAATTCGTCTTGCCAATCCATGTCGACAGCACCTTCCTCGCCCCAATACTTTTCGTCAGGACCATTCTGGAACTTATTGGCATATTGGCGAAGCTTGGTGAACTGCTCTGCATTCATCATAGGATAACGGTGGAACAAGGTCTTTGCACCGATATAGCCATTATAGGTGACGGTAGGTCTTTGCTCCTGGTAGCCTTTGTATGTGGTAATGATAATGACACCATTGGCACCACGAGAACCATAGATGGCGGTAGCAGAGGCATCCTTCAAGATGTCCATGCTCTTGATATTGTTTGGGTCGATATCGTTGATGCTACCGGCAAATGGGATACCATCAAGTACTATCAATGGGTCGTTGCTTGCGGTCAAAGAGCGTGTACCACGGATACGAATCTGCATGGAGGCACCTGGCTTAGAAGAAGTCTGCATCATCTGCACACCAGCCACGCGACCTTGCAAAGCATTGGTGATGTCTGCGCCAGGAACCTCACGCATGATGGAACCAGTTACGTTGGCAACAGAACCAGTAACAGCTTCCTTGCGCTGGGTACCATAACCGATGACAACGACATCGTTGAGGCTATGACCTTCTTCTTCCATAGAGATTTTTAGATTGGATTGGTTGCCAACAGGCACCTCTTTAGTGTTGTAACCAACATAGGTGATGACAAGGATGGCACCAGGTTTTACAGAGATGGTAAAGTTACCATCCATGTCTGTGACTACACCATTGGTAGTTCCCTTCTCTTTAATTGTAGCACCAATCAGTGGCCCCATTGAATCACTGATGTTTCCGGTTACCTTCTTAGATTGTTGTACAGCGGCAACGGCAGGAGACTTTGCTTCCCCGTTAGAAGCTTGTACCTCAGGGGCATATAGTCCAAATGCGGAGCATAGTCCCATCAAGATTGTTGTTTGTTTAATGTGTAGGTTCATACTATAATATTATTTAGGAATTTGTTAGTATTTCCAAAATTGAGTAATATGGGTCTTGACGAACGTCTTCGGTTCTTGCGGTTATCTTTCCTGATTAATTGCTGAAACTAATTGATTGATTAACTGGTTAGAGCTGAGTTGTTACGTTTTTGACCTAAGTTTAGTTTGGTTTTACGGCTGCAAATTTAGAAGAAAAAAATTGTAATGGTTTTGTTATTTGTTTCATCTCTGTTTCAAATTGTCTAATAAATTGTCAAAATGAATAGATGAGATGCTTATAGACTACTTATAGACAACACATAGGCACCTTTTCCTGTGGAAAAAGGTGCCCATGCTTTACATATTATTATATATGAGACACTTGTTTGTCTTTTTTCTCTCGTCTCATGCCTTATTTGATTGGCATTTTTGCGAAAGATTGGAAATATTTGAGACATACGTCACGCCATTCCTTTGCGTTTTCGAGTTGAACATTAAGCAAGGAGTCTGTCATTTGCCATTCTTGCTCATGGTTCTTCATGTATGGCTTCGCACTTGTATGCCAGAAGTCACGATATACCTCTACCATTGCCACGCCCATGTTGTACTTCATGCAGAGTTCTTCCCAAAGTGTACTGCCTGATTTCATCTTGTAAGTCCATGGCACATGGTGGAACCAAAGGAGGTATTCCTCAGGACAAGTCTCGATGTTGTCATATAAGCTGCGATATGGCTCAGGATATTGACCTACAGCGTCAGTTCCTTTTGAGGAGCGGTCGAAGCCTATGCCGTTGACATCTGCCTTGTGATAATATACAGGGCACCATTCCAAAGGATAGGAGGCGATGAATCCGTCTGGTTCTGGACCGTAGTGATGGTCAAACTTGAAAATATGGTGCAAGCCGAGTGGCATCATATAGTTCACGCATGCTTCGCGTGAAGTCATCATCATCATCTCTACGGGCTTTGTGAATCGCTCGTCCTTGTTCTCGTAGGTTTGTACAAGCCATTCGTGTGCTATCTGCTCGGCGGTAATAGATGGATTCCATGCCAAACGACCGAAAGCGTACCAGTTGGCTTGCGAGAAAGGATGGCCGCACCAGTTGGCGTTATCTCCGATGTTGGCAACACCAGCGATTCCCTTCAGCTTGCTTGGATTGACGAAGTCGAAGAATTCTTTCCACATCGGGGCAAGGTATACGAGGTGCTTGGATTGACCGAGGTATTCCTGGGTGACTTGTAACTCAGCTATCTGTGGAGTTTTCTTGATGTTGTCGAAAATAGGAGCGTATGGCTCGCGTGGCTGAAAGTCAAGCGGACCATTCTTGGATTGCAAGATGACATTGTCATGGAACTTGCCATCTAAGTCTTTGAACTCGCTGACAGCTTGCTTCACGCGGTCCTCGCCTTTGTGGTTGGCTCCGTAAACAAAACTTCTCCACATCACAATGCCGCCGTATGGCTTCAAGGCATCGGCAAGCATGTTGGCTCCATCGGCATGAGTGCGATGGTAGTCGCCAGGGCCAGGCTGTCCCTCAGAATTGGCTTTTACCAAGAAGCCACCGAAGTCTGGGATGGCTGCGTATATTTCCTTTGCTTTCTTCTGCCACCATTGCTGAACCTTTTTGTCGAGAGGGTCGGCAGTCTTGGTGTAGCCTAATGCCATAGGGGAGGCGAAGTTGATGCTGAGATATACTCGTATTCCGTATGGTCTAAAGATATTGGCGATGACTTTCACCTTATTTATATATTCGGCGGTCATCATCTTTGGTGAGGCGTTCACGTTGTTCAGCACGCTGCCATTGATGCCCAAGGAGGCATTGGCGCGAGCGTATGTGATCAGGCGATTGTGCAGGGAGGCACTGATGCTTTTTGCCTTGCCATTCTTGTCAAGCTTGATTTCTTCCCATTTCCAGATGCTTTTGCCCGCATATCCTCGTTCAATGCTGCCATCGAGGTTGTCCCAATGGTTCAGAATGCGCAGTCCCACTGCTGGTTTCTCGGTCTTGTTGGTGATGACCTCGCCGGAATTTTGCAGGCGTAACAACTCATAGGCACCATACAGAATTCCAATAGGAGAGCTTGCTGTGATGGATGAGGCTGTCAATTGATAGCCTTCGCCGAGATTCAAACTGTTGTCAACATGCAGTGTGATGTTGGCATTTCTAAAACCTTGCTCCAGTTCTTTCTTGGCAATTTTTATAGTAGGGTCGCTTTCTTGGTCGGCAGTGACTTGGCATGAACCTGTGGCCTGTTTGCCCAACCATAGAAGGGAACCGTCATTTTGTGCTTGCACTTGGAATGATGCCAAAAGTGCCAATAATGAAATAAGGTATTTCTTCATATTCTTGCAGATTGTTAATGTTTAGATTGTTAATGATAAGTTCAACGCTGCAAAGATACGAAAAAATACCTTATTATGTATATGGCGAGTGTTTATTTCTCATTTCTCTTTGTTTCAGCATATTCTGATGGTGACATGCCGAAGTGTTTCTTGAAGATTGTCGAGAAGTGGGTCTGGTTGTTGAAGCCTACGGAGTATGCCACTTGTGTGATGTTAATCTTGTCTTCCTCTATGAGTCGGGCGGCTTGCTCCAATCGCAGGTTTCTGATGAATTCACCCGTGGAAACTCCTGCGATTTCCTTCATCTTGCGGTGCAACTGGGCACGACTGATTCCTGCTTCCTCTGTCAATTTCTCCACGTTGAAGTCTGGGTCGGTCAGGTTGTCGTTGATGCACTTCATGATGCGTTCCATCAACGCGTCGTTGTTGCTCTTCACTTCTATCTTCTCGATTTTGCTGACCTGTCCTTGCGCCCCGGAATATTTACCACGGATGCGGCGTACGTTGTCAACGAGGTTGTCGATGAGAATATGCAACTCTTCCATGTTGAATGGCTTTGCCAAGAAAGCGTCGGCTCCCTTTCTTAGGCCTTCCAGTCGGTTTTCCACCTCACTCTTCGAAGTGAGCAGAATCACAGGTATGTCGCTGACGTTGGAGTTGGTCTTTATCTTCTTCAACATGGTGATACCATCCATCTCTGGCATCATGACATCGCTGATGACGAGGTCGTATTTCCCGGTAAGTAATGTCTTGAGACCTTCCTTGCCGTTAGGTGCATAACCGAACCGGTACCAGTCGCTCAGTTCTGCTTGGATGTATTGTGCGATTTCTGCATCGTCATCTACCAAGAGAATGTTGAAGTTCTTGCTGGCTTGCTTTTTCTTGCTGCCCTCTTCTGGCTTCAGCTTGTCTTCAGGCTGGAGTATCTCCTCTGGTTTGAGATGTTCTTTTCCTAATGGGATGATAACTTCCAGGCATGCCCCCTTGGTACCATCCGTACGGTTGTATGCCTTGATGGTTCCACCGTGCATTTGTGTGATGGCACGGCTCAAGTTTAGGCCGATTCCCGTTCCCTCTATGTGCAGGTCGCTACTGTTCTTGCCTTGGTAGAAACGCTCAAACAGGCGGTCGGTCTTTTCTTCCTTAAAACCGATTCCTGTGTCCATGACCTTGATGATGGCATGCTTTTCGTCCTTGTCTATGACAATGGTGATGTCGCCCCCATCGAAGGTATATTTCATTGCATTGGAAAGGAGATTACTAATCACTTTGTCGAAGTTGATGCGGTCTATCCATACCTCAAGAGGCTCACCGCCCAGATTCTTCGATTCTTGTTGACTGATGGTGATTCCACGCTCATTGGCATTGAAAGTAAATAGGGAGATGATGCCCTTGATAAACTCCTGCAGGTTGGTAGGTTGGCAATGCAAGCGCATCTGGTTCTTGTCAATCTTGCGCTCGTCCAATATCTGGTTGACCAACAGCAACAGCCTTTGGGCATTTCTGTCGATGGTATCGATGTCTTGCTTGCTTTCTGCGTCGGTGATACGTCCCTTCAATTTGTTGAGTGGTCCCATAATCAATGTCAATGGGGAACGGATGTCGTGAGTGGCATTGATGAGGAATTGCATCTTAGTCTCATCCAAGTCTGCTCTTCTCCTGCGCTCATACGTATAGATGATGTAAGCGGCAAGCGCCATGATGAGTATGACGTATGTGATGTAAGCCAACGTAGATGCATACCATGGGTCTTTGACGATAATGGTGATAATCGTCGCCTTCTTGGAGTATCTGCCATTGTTGGCGGCTCTTACCTCTATATGATATTTGCCAGGATTCAACTTGTTGAAAGAAATGGCATTTACGCCCTCGTTGGTTGTGCTCCAGTTGCCCTCGTTGATGCGGTATTGAAAACAGATGTTGTCTGTATTCTTATAGTTGAGCAGGGAGAACTCCAATGTGAATGAGTTTTGGGTATAAGGTATCTTGAACAAGGACTTCTGGCAGTCCTCGCTCTTGCCGTCTATGATGAAGTTGGTGAGATGTACATCTCCCAACTCCGTTTTGTTCATTTTTACGTCCTGAGGGTAAAAAGTCGTGATTCCATCGTCGGTTCCAAAAGCAATTAAGTCGTCTGCATTGTGCATCATGGAACCTAACACGTATTCCTTGGATTTCAAACCATTGCCATTGATGTGGCCGATGAATGCTTTCTCCTTGTAGCTATACTGCCAGATGCCCATGGTGGTGCTTATCCAAAGGTCGCCTTGGTGGTCCTTGGTGATGCTGCAGATCTGCTTGCCGTCTAATTGCTCAGCATGTGGAAATGGTATCTCCTTGCCTTTTTTGCGGTCATAGAGAAACAAGCCTTGGTCGCTTCCGATGATGATTTCACCATTTTTGCCCTCGCAGATAGCATTGGCTTGTTTTTCTTTCAGAATATTGTGCCATCCTTGGGTCTTGAAGGATAAGGTTTGGGTATCCATGCAAGACACACCGTTGGATGTTCCGATCCACAGTCTTCCTGTATGGTCGAAAGATAAGGTTCTCACCCAGTCGTTGCAAAGATAGCCTTTAGGATTGTTGCGCTGTGCCATGTTTAGCACTTTTACTTCGCCACTTTCCACATTATATATATATAGGCCCTTGCTATACACGGATATGTATAGGTTTCCTTGCTTGTCACCAATCATGCAATAGATGCCTGCGCTGGCGAAATTCAACTTCTGGGTATAGACACCGTTGTATGGGTCGTAGCTATATAAGGCATTGTTGGTTCCCAACCAATATTTCCCTTGGTAGTCTTTATAAATAATACTTGCTCCTGATGGGGATTTGGGATGTGCGACAATCTTTCCTGTTTGGTCGAAACAGAACACACCACTATTTTGTACTGTACATAGGATATTGCCATTCTTGCCTTGTGCGATGGATGACACGCAACTTCCGATGGCATAGTTCTGTGCAGAGAAACTCCATGTGTTAAAAGCAGCCTTGCTCTTGTTGATCAAGAACAAGCCTTTTTTATAGCATCCCACCCAGAGGTTGTTGTCTTTATCTTCGAAAACATCATTGACAAAGGCTGTGCTTAAGTTGAAGTTGTTGTTGCTGTTTTCCAATTGCTCCACCTTGTTGCTGCCTTTCTTGATGGTCAACACTCCATGTTCTGATGTGCTGATATATAGGTTTCCATCGTGGTCGAAGGTTGCATTGTTGATGGTGATGTTGTTCTTGAATCCACTAAAGTCATATCCAGCATCCGCAATTTTGTCGGTCTTGTAATTATAGTAGATGATACCATACATGCAGACGATCAGCATTGCGGTAGGACGATGCTGGATGAATGCGACAGGTGCTCCACAAGGAGATTTGAAGTTCTTGCGGAAAATACGTCCATTTTGGTTGATGTAGCGTGTGAATGTTGACAAGTGGCTGCTTTGCCAAAGGTTATGGTGCTTGTCTTCGTAGATGTGTGTGAAGAAGACATCTGAGTCTTTTGCTGCATATTGGCGCTCTCGTTTTACAAAGTCCTTCCCTTTTGGAACGGAATAAAGGCCAAATCCTGCCGTTCCCATTTGTATGTCGCCATTGTGGCTCTCTATCAGTGAGTAAATACGAGGGGTGCGTCCATCAGGGAAACGATAACGCTTGAAGTTGCCATGTGCGTAGTCATAGCGCATGAGCCCCTTGGCACTTCCTATCCATAGGTTGCCTTTCTTGTCAACTAAAAAGTCGGAAATAATATTGTCTGTGATGGATGTGCTGTCTTTGCTGTTGTGGAAATAGTTGGTAAAGCGATAACCATCAAACTTGCTTAGTCCGTATTCGGTTCCCACCCAGATATAACCATATTTGTCTTGGGTGATACAGTTGATAAGCGAGCTTGATAATTTTCCAGATGTGTAAAGTTCTCCACTGTCAGCCCAGACGGCAAGCGTGAGCAGAACACACATTGATATGATAAGTTGTTTGATAGGTTTCATCTGTTTGCGATATGATTATTGGTCTTAATTGGGTGCAAAAGTAACAAAAAAGACTGAAAGAAACAAATTATAACTTATTTTTATGTATCGTTTTTGTTTGTTTCTTGTTTCTCGTAGTTATTTTCTTGTGCTATGAAACGAATAGAAATGTTATCGTTACCTATGATGTTGCAATTTTGTAGAGGTTTTAGTAAATTTGCAACGTCGAAATGATAATAACCTAAATAAAAAACAATCAATGATGACTATAAACATTAAGAAAGTATGTGCTTCGTTTGCCTTGGCTGCTCTCTTTGGCTTGCCAACCATAGCTCAAACTACTTGGAAAGGAACTTGGGCAACTGCGGTGGAGTTTACAGGACCAGGTGATATGCCCAAGGAAAGCTTGAGTAATCGATCTTGCCGTCAAATTGTTCATGTGTCTTTTGGTGGCAGCGAGTTGCGCCTAAAGTTGAGCAATGAGTTTAGCAAGGAACCTGTGGAGATCAAGTCGGTGTATATCGCCGATACAGATGCTTCGGCTAATTGGGAAATCAATGGCAAGACAGTGAAATATCTCAAGTTTAATGGCAAAAAGAATGTTACCATTGCTCCAGGCAAGGCAATCTATTCAGATGATTTGAAGTATGCCTTGAAGGCTGGTCAGCGACTCACCATCACCATCGATTATGGCAAGCAGATGCCAGTAAATGTTACTTCGCATCGTGGTTCTCGAACCACCTCTTATATTGTAAATTCTTCTTTTCGCACAGCCAAGCCTAAAGACAAGAGCTTTGTGGATGGAGAAACGGTAGACCATTGGTACAATCTTTCTGCCATCGATGTGAAGGCAGAGCCATCTACTCCTGTCGTAGCTATCCTTGGCAATTCTATTACGGATGGTCGTGGAAGTACTACGAATATGCAAAATCGTTGGACAGACTTCCTTTCCGATGCTTTAAATTCAGAAAAACCATACGGTGTGCTGAACTTAGGAATCGGAGGCAATTGTGTGGTAGAAGGTGGATTGAGCGAGCCTGCTATGAAACGATTCGACCGAGACATTCTTGGTCAATCGGGAGTAGACAAGCTCGTTATCTTCGAAGGAACCAATGATATCGGTTGTTCAAGCAAGAATTATGAGCACCTTGCTGATACGCTCAAGGCATGCTACAAGGTTCTTATCGCCAAGGCGAAGGCAAAGGGCATCAAGGTGTATGGGGCAACCATTACGCCAACCAAGGGAAATGGATGGTATTCTTATTGGCATGAGGCTGTAAGACAGGAAATCAATGACTGGATCAGAAATAGTGGAAACTTCGATGAAATCATAGATTTTGACGATTTGGTGCGTGATACGCAAGACCCACAACGCTTGAAAGCTGAATATTCTGACGACTGGCTCCATCTCAATCCTAAGGGATATGAGGCGATGGGCAAGTTTGCGGCAGAGAAACTTAAATGATAATATAATGGCAGAGAGACTTAGATAATAATATAATAATGTATAGGATGAAATAGAGTGGAGATAAAATTCCTAACTCTATGCTCCTAACTCCTAACTAAAATGAATATGGAACAAACAACTGTATCACAGGAATCCAAGGGATTCTACAAACTGAATTGGCTACAACGCATCGGATTTGGCTCTGGTGACTTGGCGCAAAACCTCATCTACCAGACCATCTGTATGTATCTTTTGTTCTTCTACACCGATATCTATGGATTGAACCCTGGTGTAGCAGCGACCATGTTCTTGGTGGTTCGCTTGGTCGACGTGCTTTGGGATCCATTGGTGGGAACCTACGTGGACAAGCACAATCCACGTTGGGGTAAGTATCGCTCATACCTCGTGTTGGCAGGTTTGCCACTTACCGTGCTTGCCATCCTCTGCTTCTGGAATGGCATGGAGGGACAGACAGATACCATCAAGTTGATTTATGCTTACGTAACTTACGTGGGCTTGTCAATGCTCTATACATTAATTAATGTTCCATACGGTGCATTGAACTCATCTTTGACTCGTGATACCGATGAAATCACCATTTTGACATCCGTTCGTATGTTTATGGCGAATGTGGGTGGTCTCTGTGTTTCGGCTGGTGTGCCTATCTTGGTGGCGATGCTTGCTGCGGCAAAGGACCTTCCTATCGAGATGGCTCTTTTCATGGGCCTTGGCTCTCTGCCATCATTCATCTTTATGCCTTTGGTACCTGCCATCAAGAAGAAAGTGGGCAAGAAGAATATGTTTTATATCTTCCTCACCGTGGCTATCGTGGGTATGGCAATGCTTTATGTCATCAGCAAGATGGGGCCTGTGAAGGACAACATCACACTCGTTTACATCGCCCAGTTTATCAAATCCACTGGCGTCATCGTGGCTACGGGTTATATGTGGGCATTGATTCCTGAGGTTATCTCTTTTGCTGAGTATACCAGTGGCAAGCGTATTGCGGGCATCGTAAATGCCTTGACGGGTATCTTTTATAAGGCTGGTATGGCTCTCGGTGGTGTGGTTCCAGGAGCTGTCCTTGCTTGGACCGGTTATCAGGCGGCAGCTGCACAGGAGTCCAACTCCTTGCCAACGGACAGTAATGCTTGGTTTGTTGCCATGCTTATCTATGCCTTAGTTGGTTTCGCGCTTTTGGTATTCTGCTTCACCCAGACCAAGGAGCGTGTTGTCATGGACGAGAAAGAGACCAAGAATGTGAAGGTGAGCGACCTGTGGACAGAGTTCTTCCACAACCGTCCTCTTCGTGTCGTAGCTTTGTTCTTCATCACAGCCTTTGCCATGATGTCAGTGGGAAATGCAGCAGGTGCTTACTTCATGAACGACCTTGAGCAGCAGTCACCATTGGCACAGGAAGGCATCCGCTGGTTGGTATGCGTGATTCCTGCCATCTTGCTCGGTTTGGCGATGTTTATCATCTCTAAGTATGAGTTGACCGATGAGGTTATCGATGACATCAATAAGAAGATTGAGGCTCGTCATCAGCAAGAAGATTAAGAATCTTTTAGTCAAGAAAAGAGATTTTTTTAGTCAAGAATAAGTTTAGAAATAGAATAGAAAGATAATATAAAAAAGAAAATGAAAAAGATAACAACTTTGGCTATGGGGTTGCTGCTTGCTTCTGCAGCTTTTGCTCAGAAGGGTAATGCCGATGCCCAGATTCCATCCTTGCAAAGCACCCTTGGTAAATACTTCTTGGTAGGTGCTGCTGTAGATACCCGTTTGCCTGCAGGACAAGACCCTGCTGCTGAGGCTGTAGTGAAAGAGCAGTTTAATCAGGTGGTAGCAGAGAACTGTATGAAGGGTGAGGAAAATCATCCTGAGGTAAATCGCTTCGACTTTACTGATGGTGACCAGCTCGCAGATTGGGCGCAGAAAAATGGAAAAACCTTGATAGGTCACTGTTTGGTATGGCATTCTCAGCCGCCTAAATGGATGTTTACTGATGCTGAGGGAAAGTTGGTGAGCCGTGAGGTGCTTATTGGCAGAATGTATAACCATATCATGAATGTGGTTACTCATTACAAAGGTAAGGTGAAAGGCTGGGATGTCGTCAACGAGGCGTTCGAGGATGATGGAAGCTATCGCCAGTCTTTATATTACAAGATTATTGGTCCGGAGTTTATTGAGTTAGCATTCCGTTTCGCACATGAGGCAGACCCTAATGTAGAACTCTATTATAACGATTACTCGACCTCTAAGCCTGGCAAGCGTGAAGCTATCTGCAAGTTGGTTCGCAACTTGAAGGCAAAGGGACTTCGTATTGACGCTGTCGGAATGCAGAGCCATAATGGCTATAATTATCCTGACTATGCTGAGTACGAGAAGAGTATTGAGGCTTTTGCTGCCGAGGGCGTGAAAGTGATGATGACCGAGCTTGACGTAAATATGCTTCCTAACCCTGAGGGCTTTGGCGGTGCTGAAATCAGTCAGAAGTTTGAGTTGCAGCAGAAGTACAATCCATACGTCAAGGGTTTGGACAAGAAAGCCCAGAAACTTTTCAACCAGCGTTATCTCGATCTTTTCAAGATTATCGCTCGTCATAAGGATGTAATCAGTCGTGTCACTTTTTGGGGTGTGAATGATGACCACTCTTGGCTCAATGGTTGGCCTATACCAGGAAGAACCAACTATCCACTTCTTGTTGATCGCAACAATCAGATGAAGCCTGTGGTAAAGGAAATCGTGAAGTTGTTTGAATAAAATCGTGAAGTTATTTGAGTAAAAAGTATGTTTCTCACTAAATGAGGAGCGAAGAAGTAAATAAATATAATTTAATTAAAACGATGAAAGCAAGATATTTGTTCCCTAAGGATTATATGGCAGATCCATCTGCCAACGTGTTTAACGGTCGCTTGTATGTTTACCCATCTCACGATTGGGACAGCGGCGAAAGCTTTGATGATGATGGCGGTCACTTCCAGATGAAGGACTATCACGTATTGTCAATGGATGATGTGATGGAAGGCGAGGTTACCGACCACGGCGTGATTCTCGATGTCAAGGATGTGCCATGGGCTGAGAAGCAGATGTGGGACAACGACGTAGTGGAGAAGGATGGCAAGTACTATCTCATCTTCTCTGCAAAGGACTATAATGGCGTGTTCCATCTCGGTGTGGCTGTGGCAGACCAGCCTGAGGGACCATTCATCCCTAACGCCGACCCTATCCGCAAGTCATATAGCATTGACCCTTGTGTGTTCAAGGACGATGATGGCAAGATATATTGCTACTTTGGAGGTATCTGGGGTGGTCAGCTCCAGTGGTACAAGGACAACAAGGCTTTGAAAGATGAGCATCTGCCAGAGGGAAAGGAAGACCCACTGCCATCTCGTGTGGCTATGATGACCGATGATGTTCAGCAGTTTGCAGAAATGCCAAAGCCTGTTGTCATTGTAGATGAAGAGGGCAAGGTGTTGCCAGCTGATGATCCACATCGCTTCTTCGAGGCAAGTTGGATGCACAAGTACAAGGGCAAGTATTATTTCAGTTACTCTACGGGTGATAGCCATTATCTCTGCTATGCAGTAGGCGATAATCCATACGGTCCATTCACCTATAAAGGGGTTATCTTGGAGCCAGTTGTAGGTTGGACTACTCACCACAGTATCTGTGAGTACAAGGGTCAGTGGTATCTCTTCCATCACGACTGCGTGCCATCCAATGACACCACGTGGCTTCGCAGTGTCAAGGTGGCTCCTCTCTTCTATGATGAGGATGATAACATCTTGCCAGTGAAGACTGATGAGTAATTCTATTGCGTCATGTTTTTAGCATACAGATAAGTACTTTAGGTTTTAATAGTTTTGATGAATAGTTGATACATGAGTTAATGTAGTTTAGAATCGAGCAGCGTTTCCGATGAGGAAATGCTGCTTTTTGTTTTTTTCTATATGCTATTTTGAAATTATATATAGATGTTGAATTATCGTTAATTTTTCTTTCTTATTGTCGGTGAAACAATTTATTTTTTGTACTTTTGTGGAAAATAAGTGGCAATGAAAAATAAAACGATATTTTGTCTTTTACTTGTGCTTGCCCTATGCTCCTGCATGGGCAACAAAAAGTATGATAACTTGATGCATCGTGCTGATAGTATCATGAACATTGATGACGACTCTGCAAAAGTCGCCATCAAGATGCTTGATGAGGTAAAACCAGAACTTTCTGATTTTACAAAATCTCAAAGAATGCACTATGAACTGTTGTACCACAAGGCAATGAACAAGGCTGACGTGCCTTTTACATCGGATAGTATTATGAAAGAGGTGGCAGATTATTACGAGCGTCATGGTTCTGCCAATGAAAGAATGTTGGCTTATTATGTCTTGGGATGCGTGTATAGGGGACTTCACGAAGCACCTCTGGCTTTGGAGTATTACAACAAAGCAACGGAACAAGCTGATACGACTGCGGCTGATTGTGACTATGCAACATTGTTTAGAGTGTATGGTCAAATATCTGCACTATATAATAAACAATATTATCCATATCAAGCAATAACCGCTTGCAACCTATCAGTAAAATATGCATTTTTAGCAAAAGACACACTAAATGCTATAAGATATTATATGGGGAAAGCAGCCGCATACGAATACCTTGGTCAAATAGACTCTGTCATTTACATCAACTTGAAAGCATCAAATATGTTTAAACAGCTCGGAGACGACTATGAGGCTAATATCGCATTTGGTTGCAATTACAGATACTATATTGAAAGAAAAGAATACCAAAAAGCTAAGGAGGCATTTAATGCATATTTGTCTACAGGATATCAAGGAAATACTGATTATGAGGATGCCATAGCATATCTTTTATATGAAAGAGGATTATATTACATGTTAACCTCTCAGTTGGACTCTGCTTATGATTGTCTCAAAGAAAGTTTACGTCAGTGTAGGTCGTATGGTTGCAAATCTGCCGCAACAAGTGCTTTCGCTCAATATTTTATGAAAGTAAATCAGCCTAATTTAGCTGCCAAATATGCCTTGCTAAGCTCTGAGTATAACGACTCGAATTGGATCGCAGCAAGAAAAGACCAACTGCAACAAGTACAAGACATGTATGATTATAGCAGACATCAAAAAATAGCAAGAAAAGCAGAAAAAGAATCTGAAACAAAAGTTCAAATCATATATATCATCACTATAGTTAGCTTAGTTGCATTGTTTTTAATCAGCTACATATACAGAAAAAAGTTAGCCTTGAGGAAAACGAAATCTGCAGCAGCTAAAGTTCTATATGAAGATCGTTTGCTAAAATACAAAATATTAGAAAGAGAGTTGTTTTTCTTAAAAGCTCAGAATGACCAAAAACTATTAGATGCTATTCAAGAGAAAGAAGCAGCAGTAAAGAAGCTAAATGATGAGATGAAAAAAATTAAAGACAATGATTCAGCTTCCTCTCTTTCGGATATAGAAATTACTCTACGCAACACTACAATTTATAAGAGAATACGATACATAGAGCTTCATCCGAAAGAAACTATGCAAAAAGAAGATTGGGAAGAGTTAGAGGACACCATAAACCAACTAATTCCTGCGTTTGCAAAAGCCCTAAAAGAGCAAACTGAAGATAAAGAGTACAAAATCTGTCTTTTGACAAGATTAGGACTTTCTTCCTCTTCTATCGCCAATTTTGTGGGTTTGTCTCGTCCAGGGATATCAGCTGCAAGAAAAAGGCTGCTCAACAAAATATGTCATAGAACAGGTAAACCTAAAGAGTTTGATGATTATATACGACAATTTTGTTAGTAAAATTGAAACGGTAAATTTTCAGTAAATTCTTTACTATTAAGCTGAATATTAAGCTATTAAAACGTTTAGTAAATTTTCAGTAAATTTTAATTTGATTTTTAATTTGCAGAATTCGTTACGATTTAGTACTTTTGCAAACGTTTTAAAAGCAATCAAAAATGAGAAAATTAGCATTACTAATGATTGGGGGGGGCACTGTTTTCATCCCCCATCCATTCAAGGGCAGACCCTTATTACTTAACATGTAATGTGGTTGACCCTGGGAAAAAGAATCCCAGACCGAGCAAATCCCCTAAGCGTCCTTTAGTCGTTGATTTGGTTGACCACACCTTGACCTTGCCGAAGCAAGTAATAGGTTACACACTTGAGTTAAAAAACGAGGAAGGTGAAGTCTACACCTATTATATAATAGATACAGTCTTCATGATTCCTCAAGAGTTGAACGGAACACTTGAGATTACTATCTCCAATGGAGAAAGTATATATCATGGAACTATTGAAGTTCACTCCTAATTTGTTAAACCTAAATAACAAAAACAAAATGAAAGCAAAATTAACTAAACTTGCCGATATGGCAATGAGCGAGAGAACAATGAATTCTTTTGCAGGTGGTGCAACTTGTAGTTGCGCTTGTCGCAAAGCTTCAAGTTTGGATAATGGCTCTGCTAACCATGCTGAAGGCTTGAGCTCTCCTGGCATTAAGACTGATCAGGACATTTGGCTTGATGATGTTATTGTTAAGCCATAATGTCGAATTTGTATAGTTGTGCATTAATATTTTTTCAAAAGTGTTAATGCACAACATTAGTAGAAATAATAAACCATATTATGGAGATGAGACGTTTAAAGAATTACACTTTGATATTTCTTTTGATGTGCCAATGTCTTTGCTATGCCCAATTTTCTCCCTCGCCAAATGCTTTGGATAAGCCAAAGCAAATGGATAAGTCAGTAATTGAGCTGCAGTATAGTTTGAAGTTTAAGAAGAGTTTCAAACAGCAAACTTATGATGTTGATGATAGGATTGTGCAGATAGGTGAACACATGGTTAAGGATTATAGCAAAATAATCTTTCATTATGATTCTTTGAACACGATCAATGATAAAAAAGGTTTACCTTCACCGATTAATCCAAACACAGTGTTTTGTTATGAATTGATAAATGATTTAGACAAAGCAGAATCTTTCGTTAAATATCGTTTAGCTCTTAATGGTGGAACCCTTTGTTATACCTCCAAATTGCCTATATTAGAATGGGAGCAGTTGCCAGATAGTACATTAAATGTATTAGGCTATACTTGTAATTTAGCTCAAACACATTTTGCAGGCAGAGACTATTGGGTATGGTATTCTATAGACGTTCCGCTTTCCTATGGACCCTATAAATTTTACGGTTTGCCAGGTCTTGTGATGAAAGTGGAAGAGAAAACCGGCTTGTACATTTGGGAATTGGTTGGTATGAAGAATGTTTCTTCTCCCATCATGCAATATACTTATGAGGCAGAAAAAAAATGTACGGAATTAGAGGCGCAGAAGACAATAACCCGTATGCAAAAAAATCCAGTACGTTTTTTGGAACAAATGGGTAGGAGAATGTTTATAGTAGGGCCAGATGGGAGGTCAAGACCTTCTACTGCATATCCGGAAATACCAGATGAGGAGTACGAACCTTTAGAAAAATATTGATATCCTATTTACAAAGGAGAATGTATATATCCAAGAAGTGCAATCTTTACGTTTAACCAAAAATATAAACAAAATGAAAAATAAAATTACTGATCTTGCCGATATGGCGATGAGCGAAAGAACAATGAATTCTTTTGCTGGTGGTGCAACTTGTGGCTGTGCTTGTCGTTCTGTCTCAACTATAGATAATGGATCAGCTAACCATGCGGGTGGTTGGTATTCAAAAGTGCCTAAGTCCCAACAGACGATTTGGCATGATGATGTTGTTATTAAGCCTTAACTATAAGTGAGTATGTATGTGCGCATTCATATTTCCATTAGGTTAATGCATATATTAAAAATATAATAATTTTGTGGAAAATGAGTTGTTTGAAGTATAAAATTTTGCTTGTTATTTTTATGTGCCAGTGTCTTTGCTATGCTCAATTTGCTCCCTCACCAGATGCTTTGGAAAAGCCTATGCAAATAGATAAATCTATTATTGAGTTGCAATATTGTTTGAAGTTTAAGAAAAATTACAAACAGCAAACTTATGATGTAGATGATAGAATAGTGCAGATTGGTGAACACATAATAAAAGACTATAGTAAGATAATTTTTCATTACGACTCTTTGAAAACAATCAATGACAAAAAAGGCTTACGTTCTTCAGGTATTTCTGGTAATGTGTTTTGTTATGAATTGACAAATGATTTAGATAAGGCAGAATCTTTCATTAAATATCATTTAGCCCTTAATGGTGGAACCCTTTGTTATACATCCAAATTGCCTAAATTGGAATGGGAACTGTCGCCTGATAGTACATTGGATGTATTAGGCTATACTTGTAATTTTGCTCAAATGCATTTCGCAGGTAGAGACTATAGAGTCTGGTATTCTATTGATGTTCCAGTTCCTTATGGACCCTATAAATTTTATGGCTTGCCAGGTCTTGTGATGAAAGTAGAAGAGAAATCAGGCTTGTACATTTGGGAATTGGTTGGTCTGAAAAATGTTTCTTCTCCCATCATGCAGTATACTTATGATGCGGAGAAAAAATGTACGGAATTGGAAGCACAGAAGGCGATTGCTCGTATGCAAAAAAATCCAGTGCGTTTTTTGGAACAAATGGGTAGAAAAATGTATATTGTTGGACCTGATGGTAGAGCAAGACCTTCTACTGCCTATCCGCAAATACCAGATGAGGATTTTGAACCTTTAGAAAAATATTGATGTTATGATAAAACTAACGGCAGAAGATGTAAAGTCATATATCGCCAATACACCACAGATTACTTTTGAAATAACAGAATCTTGTAATTTGTCTTGTGTGTATTGTGGTTATGGCAAACTATATAATAACAAAGGAGAAAGGCATCATCGTATGATGATGCCAAGTACGGCTATTGCTTTTTTGAATTTCATGGCATCCTTATGGGATGAAGGATATGACAATAAAGGAAACTCTCCTTTAGTTATAAGTTTCTATGGTGGGGAACCTCTCTTGAATATGCCGTTAATAGTTTCTGTTATAGATTACATAGAAAAGTACTTGGAAGGCAGAAATAGAAACTTTGTATATACGATGACAACGAATGCCATCCTTTTGCCAAAATATATGGATTATATTGTGGCAAAGAATATTCATCTTCTAATAAGTCTTGATGGTGATGAACAGGGTACAGCTTTCCGACAGTATCATAATGGTCAGCCTGCATTTAATGACATCATTAATGGAATAGATGAATTGCGTGATAAGTATCCTCGTTTTTTTGAAGAATATGTTCAATTTAATTCTGTTCTTACAAAAAATACTTCTGTTAAAAACATAGTTGAATATATTAACCATAAATATGGTAAGCAACCTACGATTTCCGAGGTTAATCCGGATGGGATAAATCCGCAGTTCCAAGAAGAATTTAATCAAGTCTATTTGGAGAAATGGAAGTCCGTTCAAGAATATGAAAATGATTTAGACAAAGATGGAGTTTGTTTCGAAGAACATCCTCGATTTGAGCATGTCGCTAAATATATCCTGAAGCATTCTCCTTATGTTTATCACGATTATAACGAACTTTTATTTGGAAAAGAAGCAAGAAAAAAAGTCTTATCCCACAGGTACTTGCCTTCCTTTTACAAAAAAGATCTTTGTGAACGTGACAGGTACAATTATGCCTTGCGAAATGATAAGTTATAGATTCGGTTTTGAAGCGATTAAAAATGATAGCGTAAAGATAGACTATCAAGCAATAGCTGATGTTTATAATACTTATTTTGAGCAAATTGAGAAAAAGTGCAGAAAGTGCTCTGATTATGAAGGGTGTCAATGTTGTATGTTTAATAATGGATTGTTGACTTCCTCCACTAACAAATGTAACTATTTTGTAGATTCAAAAAAGATGAAGTTAATGGAAAATGAGGTATATTCTTTTCTTTTGAAATATCCTGATTCTTATTCATATATTATGTCTAAATTTGAAGTGTTATGAGTGAAAAGAAGTATATATGGCTAACCTTGGGGCAAGATGTATTTGTGGATATCTTGCATGGTGTTGGTGTTATGTTGTATAATACTTGCCGGGGTAATTATTTCTTTTCAGAAGAAAAGGAAATATTAGATATAGTAGAAAAGTTATATCTACCAGAAAATTTGGGAGTGATACCATATAAAAAATCTTATGATGGTGTCACAGATAAAGCTGTTAACGATGGATTTTTGTCAATCTGCATTAGAAATAATTCGATAAAACCAATTAAACTTTTGCCTCAGTTGAGTTTGCAAAAAGATTTAGAACGTAATGTCGAGGAGAAAAACATTGATGAGGATTTGTTTCGTTTAGGCAACAAACTCTATTATCTTAGTGGCTTGTATGTATCATTGGATTGCGGAATATCACAGGATGATGTTTGTACAAAATATCGTAATGTCGCAGCTATGCAGTATCCATGCGTCAGGTATGAGCAAAAATATATTAAGATGGTTCCTAAGTATTTAGAAAAAATCTTTAATAAGGTGAAATTGTCAAGTATTGCGGTGGTGGATTTAGTTTGTTCGCATCAATACTTTTTAGACAATGAATTGAATACATTGTTGCATGTGCTATCTAAATATAACTTTCAATATAGGATTCATATATATGCCGAGGAATATGCCTTGATGTCACGAATGGTGGTATGTGAATTGTCTAAGTATTGTCAGTTTATAATTTATATGGACAAATTTACTCCCAAGAAATTGGTGGAAAAAGTCTCTTGTTGCGAATCTGTTAGCTCTTTGAGGAAATTGTGCTATGATGATTTTAGTGTGAAAGAAGTGGGTGATGCTATCACGATACCTGTTGTGATGGGCAATATGAGTCAAATGGTTTTGAAGGGAATGGCTATTACTAACTCAGATTTGTGCAATCCTCCACGAAGTATGCACTATTTGTTTAAAAATCAGAAGCTGAATAGTAATTTCTTTGGGATACTATGTGTTTCTAATCATGGTGATGTGTATACTCCCGCTTCAATGTATAAGTTGGGAAATATTTATGAGGACTATTCCTTTGTGGGAATGATAACTACTGAATTTAAGGAAAATCATTCTTGGTGTATTACGCGAGACAAAATACTTCGATGTAATGGATGTCCTTTTAGGTATGTCTGTCCACCAGTCTTTTCTTGGGAACTGCAATATCCTGGATTAAATATCTGTAATGTCAAATTTTAAAACTAAGAAGAAATATGAAAAAAACTTTAAAACGTATCGTCGTACTTTGCTTATTACTCTTACTGGCAGTTAGTGAATCCTTTGCTATTAGTACTGGTCAAGTTAAGATTGTTCCATTCAAATTGGATTCTGTTCCAAATGCAAAAACAGTTCAAAAAATGTGGGTAGTGGGCAATAGACTGTGCTTTTCATATGAGCAGCCTAAGCGATGGGGACAATTGTTAAGAACATATTTTGTAGATGAGGCGGCTCATTCTTTGAAGTATGACTATGAGTATCTAACTAATCCTGCGAAGAGTAATGGAATTGATTATCCAGTACTGTTTGTTGATAGTTTGAATCGTACATATATTATGGATCATTCATATCCTTTGATTTTCCAGTTGGATTTGGAGAAACATTCTATGCAAAATACTCATAAGTTTATGCTGTCGGAAGAAGCACATGTCCCTTATGCTATGGCATTGAAAATACCGACTGCTTATTGTAAATCTACTGATGAATATTATTTTGTAGGAAGGCAACCTTTAACAGGCGTGTTGGGAATTTATCATTCTATTTTGGATTCTGCGTCTCTTCAAATTTCAGAAGTAAACAAAATCGTTTATTCTAAGAAATATCCAGACTGGAGTTCTAATTTTGGTAAGCAAGTTTTTGAAAGTAAAACCCACAAAGTAGCTCATGGCTTTTTTCTTTTCCCAGCTATTCAAATAGTCGATTTGGACAGTAAGCAAAGCCGTATCGTAAAGTTGGCAGACCCAAATTGGGCGAAACTAAAAACGCATGTAGGGGATGTTTGGGATCAAAACATAATGCATATTAAGGACATTACTTCTACATCATCATGCATTTATGCTCTTTGGTGGAATAAGTATTGGGCTTCAATGGATGCATTGAAAAAGAAAGGAAAGGCAAATTGCAAAATAGTGGCTATAAGTTGGGATGGTAAAGTTAAGCAGGTTTATACAATTCCAAAGTATGTAACTTCTATTGTCGCTTTAGCTGAAAACAAACTGATTGGTACAGATGGAAAGAAGTTTTGGTTGATAACTCTTGAATAAATGAAACGTTTCCCCTTATACATTCAAAGAAGCAATCTGGATTGTGGTACAACATGTTTGCGCATGATTGCTGCATTCTATGGAAAGAAACTTTCCATGGAGTGCATCAATCGCTTATGTTCGTATACGATGAATGGGACTACAATGTTAGGATTAAAGAAAACTGCCGAACAGTTGAATTTTGAAGTATTGGGGATAAAAACGAATATAGATAGATTGGTAAATGAAGTACCTTTGCCTTGTATCTTGTATTGGAGACAGGAGCATTTCGTGGTGTTGTACAAAATTAGGAGAAAAGGGCAGCGCATTCTGTTTTATGTGGCAGATCCAATAGGTTCTCGATTTAAATATTCACAGCAAGAAATAGAAAAATGCTGGATTTTAGAATCAAATGAAGGTGCAGCGTTGTGCCTTGAGCCTGCTCAAAACTTTAAGGATCTGGTTGATAAATGCTCAAAGGAAAATCGACTTTTGCATTTTTTGTGGTCTTATGTTTCTCCCTATAAGCTTCAGATGTCGCAAGTCCTTTTGGCGATGTTGGTTAGCTCTTCTCTCATGTTGTTGCTGCCTTTTCTTGCACAGTCAATTATTGATGATGGTATAGAAACTAAAGACATTCAATATGTGTGGCTGATATTGTTTGCTCAGTTGGCTTTGGTGTTGGGCAATGCATTTGTGGAGTTCGTGCGCAATAGAATATTGCTGTTTGTTGGGGCGAGGATAGATATATCTATGATTTCAGATTTCATTTTGAAATTAACAAAACTGCCTATTTCGTTTTTCGATACAAGAATGACGGGGGATATATTGCAACGGATTGGGGATCATCAGCGTGTTAAAGAATTCCTTGCAGGAACGAGTTTGGTATCCTTATTCTCCTTTGTGAATGCTCTTGTGTTTGGAGGAGTAATTTTGTATTATAGCGTTATAGTATTTGTTGTCTATCTACTGTGTAGCTTTTTGTATATTGGTTGGGTACTGCTCTTTATGAAAAAAAGAGCGGCTCTTGACAATAAGATGTTTTCCCTAAATTCTTTGGGGAAGAATAACATATTTGAGTTGATTCTTGGCATGCAAGACATAAAATTGAATGCTTGTGAAAAAGAGAAAAGGTGGGAATGGGAAAGAACGCAAGTCGATATTTATCAGGTGTTATTAAAAGGCTTGAAGTTATCACAATATCAAATGTCGGGTGGAGTTTTGTTAGGTCAGATAAGAAATGTGTGTATAACAGCTTTTGTAGCAACTTTAGCAATTAAAGGTTCTATGACCTTGGGAATGATGTTAGCGATTCAGTTTGTTATCGGTTTGATGAATAGTCCGATGGAGCAGATTGTAGATTTTATAAAGAAGTTGCAAGATGTAAAGTTGAGTGTTGGACGTCTGAATGATGTGTATTGTTTAGATGATGAAACGACAGAGGAAAAAGATGTCAATATACCTTATACTGATATCTGTATTGATAACATCTCTTTTAGATATGATAAATTTGCAGTTTCTCCTATTTTAGATAATGTGAAAATTGTTATACCAAAAGGGAAAATTACAGCAATTGTTGGAATGAGTGGCAGCGGAAAATCTACATTGTTGAAACTGTTGCTGGATTTTTATAATCCTGATTCAGGAAGCATAAAGCTTGGAGAAAAGCTTTTGCAAGATTATGATATAAGTGAATGGCGTAAGTCTTGCGGGGTTGTTATGCAAGATGGTTTTATTTATTCAGATACCATTGAACGCAATATAGTTCCATCGGGAGATATTGACGTGAAACGTATGCTTTTTGCAGCAAAAGTTGCAAATGTAATGTCTTTTGTGGAAGCTTTGCCCTTGAAATTCAAAACAAAGATAGGAAGAGAGGGAAAGGGACTTAGCTCTGGTCAGAAACAAAGATTGCTGATAGCAAGAGCTGTATATAAAAATCCAAAATATTTATTTATGGATGAAGCAACGAACTCGCTTGATGCAAATAATGAGAAGGAAGTGATGGCAAATCTCAATGGTTTTCTGAAAAATCGAACTTCTGTTATTGTTGCTCATCGATTAAGTACGGTTAAAGAAGCAGACAAGATTGTTGTCTTGAAAAATGGACTGGTAATAGAACAAGGTACACATCAAGAGCTGTTAAAGTTCAAAGGTGAATATTATTCGTTAATTAAAAATCAACTTGGTATATGAAAGAAAATATAGAAGGACATTGTCCTGAACTTGAGAATTTGTTGAAACAACCGATGGGGTTTGTCGAAAAGTGGGGGATTTTCTTGGCTATACTTTTTGCATGTCTTGTCTTTGGCAGCTTAAGATTATATGCTCAGACTAACGCTACTACATTTCGTGGCTGTGTGAAGACAGAGGCGAATGAACCTATGGGAGGCGTCAACGTGATTATTACAAAATTGAACCAAAGATACAAGGTGATAGCTTCTGCACGAACAGAAAAGAGTGGAATGTTCCAAGTGTCTTTTTTCGCAAAGGAAGATAGTGTCAGCTTGTATTGTTCTGGTATGTCTATCAAGGTCTATCAAGAGAACTTGCCGAATAAAGATTCTTATCATGATATCTATGTTGAGGAGAAAAGGCAAGTGCTAAAAGAGGTGACAGTCAAAGCACAAAGAATATATGCTGGAGGTGATACACTTAATTATAATGTGGCATCTTTTCAATCTAAAAATGATCAGAATATAGCAGACGTGTTAAAACGCTTGCCTGGAATCACGGTCTCGGAAACGGGTAAGATATCTTATAAGGGTATGCCCATTAAGAACTTTTATATAGAGGGCTTGGATCTGATGAAGGGACGATATGGTATTGCTACGAATAATATTGATCCTAACTCTGTTAGTACAGTGCAAGTGCTTGAGAATCATCAAGATGTAAAAGCATTAAAGAATCTTCGTCCTGAAGAACGTGCTTCAATCAATTTGAAAATAAAAGAGGGAGTAAAAGGGGTCTTTAACCTTATCGGAACTGTTGGTGGGGGCTGTGGTGATAATGCTTTGTGGACTGGCGAAGCTATAGCTACATATTTTAGACGAAATTCACAACTGTTGGCTACTTATAAAGGAAATAATGTGGGTGCTGATTTAGAGACCGAATTACGCTCGTTTGATGATAATTTCTCACATTTAGCTAATCTTACAGGAATAGATGTTCCTGTTGCTCCAAACATAGACAAGCGATATTATTATTTTAATCGCTCGAATAGTGCAACCTACAATAACATATATCGTGTGGGTGTAAATGGCAATCTTGGTATCAATGTAGGTGCCTTGACGGATAGGGATAGTCGTAGTAGCCAAACTACGACAAATAGTTTGTTGCCTGATGGAACCAACAATATTGTAGATGAAACAATTGCTGCTCATCAGAAAAAAGAAACAGTCTATGGAGCTTTGTCTTTTATCGAGAATAAGGATAAGCAATACGTAAAAGAATTACTGAGTTTCGATTATACGTCTTTAAGAGGAAATAGCGATGTTTTCAATGAGAATGAGATAGGGCAAATAGATAAAAGTAAGGATTATCGCTTGAACAATCAGTTGCATCTGACAGATAGAACCTCAAAAGATAAAGGTTTTGATTTTACCTCAAAAATAAATATAGAAAAACGTCCGCAAAATCTGTTCGTGGATGCAAATTTGTACCCAGAGATATTGGCTTTTAGCGATATGAACCAATGGGTAGAAAGAAGAAGTGTTGTTGCTGACAATCAATTGGGTTTGTTGGCTTCTATCGTCTTGGGAAAGCTCCAGATTTCACCTGTTGTTTTTTGTGATGTGAATTATGACAAGCTCGAAAGTACGCTTGCTCAATATGAGAACCAACTTTCACTTATTCATCTGAATACTGGCGCTGGGATAGAAGCTACTTGCAGGATAAATAGGTTCTTTGCTGAGTTATACCTTCCTTTGGGGTATCAGTCTTTGCGTTTAAATGATCAAAAAAACAAATCCTTGCTTGATAGTAGGACATTTGCTTGTGAACCTAATCTAAAATTAACGTTTAATGTTGCTTCTTCTCATACAATAAAATTGCATTCTTCTTTGTCAAATGAGAATCCTGCCATAGAAAGTTTGTATAGTCAGTATATTCTTAACAACTATCGTCAATTGTCATTATATAGTAATCCGTCCTTGTATCGGGGAATATGGTTTGCCAACAAGTTGTCTTATAATTATAAGGATATTTTTAAGATGATATTTTTGGATATGGATTTCGTTTGGAATCGACATAAGCCTAAGATGCTTTATGGCACAACTTATGAAGGCATCATAGAAAAACTTGAGTGCTTGCCTTCAAATCGGGTTGCAGACCAAAAGAGTATAAGACTCAATGTAAGCAAGGCCTTTGATTGGAAAAGAATGAAAATAGCTTTGGTTGCAGATTATAATCATAGCAATGGTCCTATTCTTGTGCAAGGAGAGGAACTTTCCTATGTGGCTCAATCAATAAACATGAAGATGGATATAAGTGCGAATATCTGTAAATGGTTGTCTGTGTATCATGCAAGTACTTATTATACATCAAAAAACAAAATGGAAGGAGTGGGTGAAACGGCAGAACTCAGATCTATGAACAATGAAACCAACTTTGATATATATTTACCAGGTGGTGTGTCATTGACCTCCAGTCTGTCGCATTACTATAATAGTTTGAATGAGAAAAACAAGTCATTTGTTCTGTGTGACTTGAGTGCCAAGTATACTTATAAAAGATGGATGTTCACGTTGGTATGTAATAATTTGTTTAATAAAACAACTTATTCTCGTTCTTCTTCTTATAGTTTGACAGAAAGAATAGCCAATTATCATATTAGGCAACGAGGAGTCATGTTTAAAGTTAGATATCGTATTCTATAGTAGCATTATTGTTATTTTTAGGTTATTTCTAAACATTTCGTAAGAGAAAAAGAATATTTTTGTTTATCTTTGCAACGATTTATTACAGTTGAAACCAAATAATTGAAAGAAATGTTGAAATTACTATTAAAGTTATGGTGGAAGCAGCAGCGTCGCAATTTTCATAAGCGAGATGCAGTGGTGGGGGCTTATCTCATCTTCATCTATGTCGTGATTGGTGTGACTTTCTTTTTTAGCTTCACTGAAAATGGGGGAAGTTTTGCAGATGAAGACTTGCCTTCTACCCTTGGGTTCATTTTAGTTGTCTCCATATTGTTGCCAGACATCTTCTTGAAGTTGGTGATGAAAAAAGACATGACGGCAATGGACGACTATATCAAGTCTCGACCTGTTCCAGAGAAAATTTGGAACCGCTTCCTCTTGGCTACCAATTTGGTGAGTTTTTGGAATTACGTGCTCCCAGTGATGATGATTCCTGTCTTTATCTTCTTGCTGAGCATTCCTCAAGCAATCGGCTGTTTCTTCTTGCTCTACGCCTTTTCCTACATTGATGGCATTTATATCACTTGTTTCCGTAAGGCGACAGAGTGGATGCTCAAGTGGCCTTTGATATTGGGGTGGATAGGCATGTATGGCTTGTTGATAGGCTATATCGTGGTATCTGCGTTCTTCCCAATTTGGATGGCATATATAGGAATGTTCATTTTCGCTGGTGCAGTTTTGGCTGGACTCATCGTATATTTGTGCAATCTGAAGATATATAATGAACAGAAACATAAGGTATCTCGTTTCCGTGGCTTCAGTCATGTCAATCTCTTGAGCTTGTTGTATATTGGCACGATGAGGGCAAAACGAGTGCGCAACATGGTGCTTGTCGTAACCATCATATTCCTCTTCGACGCTTATATGTATGCATTCTTGCCTGCAAGTCCTGGTATGGCGGAAACTGTACCATTGTATGTATGTGGTGCGGTGCTTTTGCCATCCGTCTGCTTATCGCAATGGACTTTTGGTATTGAGGCAAACTTCTTCCATGGTTTGATGACAAAACCTATCAAGGTAGAGCAGTTGTTGCAGAATTGCTTTTATTTCTATGTAATCCTAACTGCTGTAGTCATGGTGTTGGTGTTGCCATTCCTGTTTATGAATGTAGGTGTGAATATTTTTACGTTGGTTGGAGCTTTCTGCATGACGGTATTCCTTAGTTTGTTCAATCTTCCGACCTGCTTGTTCTCCTCTCGTTTGGAGATATTCAGCAATTCTATGTTCAACATGCAAGGTGCTAACATGAAAATCAACCTCTATGCTATTGCTTTCTTGCTTCCAATAGGAGCCTTGATAGCAGAGTATGTGTATTTGGGAGAAATGGCATGGTGTATAACATCTGTCGCTCTTGCCGTGCTGAGCGTTGCTATCCATAAGTGGGCAATTGCCAAGCTCGCTGCCGTATATAACAAGAAAAAATACGATCGTATGGAGAAATACATGGAGGTATAGTCAGAGAAGGGTAAAGAATTCTATAACTTAGCGGGCGTATGCCTAATTCTTAATTATAAATTATTAATTCTTAATTAGATAGTAACAATGGATATCAAGATACAAAATCTCAAGAAAATATATAGTGGTAATACGGTGCTCGATATCGAGGACTTGAATATTACATCGGGCGAGTTGATAGGACTCGTAGGTAATAATGGCGCGGGAAAGACGACTTTGCTTCGTCTCATCCTCGACCTCATCAAGGCTGATGATGGCTTTGTGGAGAGCAATGGGTTGAAAGTGAATGAGAGTGAGGCTTGGAAAGAATATACTGGCAGTTATATCGATGGTAGGTTCCTCATCGACTTCCTTACACCAGAGGAATACTTCGCATTCATCGCTGATGTCTACAATATTGATGATGCCACCTTGCAGGAGCGTTTGGCGCAGTATGAAGGTTTCATGCACGATGAAATCATGGGTACCAAGAAGTATCTACGTGATTTCTCGCAGGGTAATCGTCAGAAGATTGGTATTATTGGTGCGATGATTGTTAATCCAAAGGTTCTCTTGTTGGATGAGCCTTTCAATTATCTCGACCCTTCTTCGCAGATGAGCATTGCCCACATGATTCTGCGTATCTGCAAGGAAATGGGTACTACGGTGGTTATTTCCAGTCACAACCTTAATTTCGTTGCCGACATCTCTACCCGTATCCTTCTTTTGGAGAAAGGTAAGTTGATGAAGGATTTAAGCAATGAAAATGGTGCTGCCATCCAGGAATTGAATGAATACTTTGGTATTCAGGCGGAGTAAAAACAAAAGCAACCTGCTATTTCGCACTAATGAAATAGTAGGTTGCTTTTGCTTCGTCCTTTCACTTTTAGGCATTTTGCCGTTGATTTATAGGAACTTACAGTGAAAGGACATCATAGTGGCAATTCCTAATCTTAGATTCCGCTATTTTCTCGCTATAGAGAGAAATATTTCTGTCTATAGACAAACATATCTCTCTCTATAGTGAAATATATTTCTGCCTATAGGCAAAAGGTTAGAAATGCCTAATTTGCAACCTTTAGATTCCTTTTTCATTCCTTCTTATTCTGTAAGTTTTTCCCATTGAATCCAACATACAGATTATGTCAAGTAGAAATATTATTTTTTGTTCAAATCTTTCAGTTGCTCTTTTGCTTTGGAAGTAAGAGTAGCTCTTTCTTTCTCGTCTTCTAATTTAGAGGCTTTTTCCAAAAACATTTGAAGATAGAATTTTGCTTGTATCTTAGCCCCGGCTGCAATATACATTTGTGCAGTGTTGTAGTAGTTGAGAGGGCTGTCTTCTTCGTCATATACGGTGCTTTTGGCAAAGGCATCTCCTGCTTGTTCATATAGGCGAGAATTGTAGTATAGTTCACCTAATTGTTGAAAAACATATAAACTTCTGTCATTTGGCAGAGCTGCAGTCAATGAATTGCTCAAGTTTGAAATGGCAAGTTCTCTATATTTTGCTTTGTCATTCTTGTTTTCTGCTTTCTCTGAAAGTTTTTGGCAAGACAATCCTAAAAAGTACAAGTTGTTAGCACTTGCGTTGATTTTCCCTTTTATTTCAGCGGCTTTTGTCAAAATAGTAAATGCTTCTTCGAATTTGTCGGCTTTATAATATGACATGCCAAGGACAAAGTTTGTCTCAAAGTTGTCCAGTCCATCTGCTATTACTTTCTCATAAAGTGGGATGGCTTTGTCGTATGCTCCTATGAGAAACATGGAATAAGCATACTCCTTGTTGGCGAGTAGGTTGGTGGAATCGGTCTTTTCTCGGTATTCCTTGGCGTAATAATTGGTGTAATCTTCGTGACCATGGTTGTTCCAATAGGAGAACAAACTTGCAACAACTTCCCCATCGTAAGGATAGCTTCTGAGTATATCGCTTCCCCAAACTCCAGCCTTGTAGCTGTCGAGGTTCAAGTTGGCATAAAAGAGCATACGCAAGTCTTCGTGGGTAAGGCTGTCTTCAGGAATGCTATCCATATAGTTGACACAACTCTTGTTGTCTCCTCTTTGGCGATAGCAAGACGCAATTTTTCGCAGAACGTCCAAATCCTTAGGGTGTTCTGTAAGATGTTGCTGGTAAAAGTTGATAGCATGAAAGGAGTCATGTTCTTTCATGCAACTATCTCCCTTCGTTACTAAAAGCGAAACTTCAGTTTTCTCTTTCTTTGCCTCTGCGCCTATAGCCAAGAGGAACATGCAAATAATCAAAAAGTAATTTCTCATTGTTCGTGCAGTTTAATCTTCTCTTATATGTTATTGATGTTGTTCTGATGGCAAATTTACAAAAATAAATTGGTTTTTTGGCCAATTTAAAGAGAAAATTACCAAAAAACATGTTTTAGAAAGAATACTGGGCAGTAATCATCAGCTCACGAGGGCGCAAGTGATAGCTGTCGGTTAGTGTGCTGATGCCGCTATATACCGTTTCTACATAATTCTTCTTGTTGAAGATATTGCGAAGCTCCGCTGAAAGGCGGAGCTTTTTCATTCTCCATACAGCTGATGCATCGCCCAAGAACGTGTTCACCTTGCTGCCGCCTTGAAGCTCGTTATGGTAATGTACGAGCGAGAAGGTGAGGTCAACGTGGCTGATGGTAGCGGTGGCAGAGAGCGTCTGCTTCCAGTCAAAGAGCGATGAAACCGCTTGTTTTTGTCTCTTGGAGTCATATTTTGTGAATTCTCCCTCATAACTGAAGGCACACCAAAATGGCGAGAAGTCGATGCTCGGCTTGAGGGTGTAGGTGTTGGCGGTGTAGTCGATAGCCTTGCCTGATGAGTATTGCTCACCCTTGCTATAGTTGTAGCTGGCGGTGAGGCGGGTCTTCAGATTCAGCTCATAAAAACCCTTGGAGATATAGAGTGAGCCTCCTATGTTGTCGCTCTTGCTGTTCTGCTTATAGATAGATGTATAATAGTTGCCATCCACGATGCGTAGGTCGTTAGCCGTGTTCATCCAGTAACGGCTGGCATTGAGGGATGCAGAGAAGAATATCTCCTTGATAGGGCGCTTGTAGTCGTAAGACAGCTTGCCATACAGCGAACGGTTGATGGGGATGATGTCGCTCGACATATACCAAGAGCGGTAACTGCGGCGATAGCTACTCAATGCATAGTTGGTGGCACTGCCCGTGCTGGTGTTATATCCGATGTAGGCAGTCATCTCGTTGCGGAAATTCAACTGCTTGTTCAGGTAAAAGAGCGGTGAAACCGCCCATAATGTCTTTTGAGGATAAGTGAATCGCTCCCAAATGAAGTCTGGGGAAAATGAAACTCTGAAGGTCTCCGTCTTATATTGCCAGAAAGGAGAAAACTTGCCTGTTAAGTTGAGGCTGCTCTGGCTTATTCCTCCGTTTTCGCCGCTTTCATCGGAGCTTTCATTGCTTAAGACTTTATTTTCGCCGCTTTCATCGCTTTTTACATGGATGTTGTTGGCATCAAACGAAACCTGGTATCGTTGACTCCAATAGTATCTGTTCTTCTGCCAAGACAGGGCGTGGGCGGTATGCCAAAGGTTGGTGCGCAAGCGGGTGCGGTCATCATTGACATAGAGGTCGGAAACGCCATGATGATAATCGGCAGTGGAACGCCAAGAAAGTTGGCTTTTCTTGAAGACGAAAAGACGATAGAGGCTCCCCGATAAGTCGAGATGAGGTGTGCGAATACGCTGGGTGAGCGTATCGTTGATATTCGACAAACCATCGTTTTGGCTAACGTTCAGGCTGATGTTCTCATTACCGTAATGGCTTGGCTGGTTTACCTTGTTTTCCCATTGCAGGTTGAAGATGTCGCTAATCATCGTCTTGTGGTTCTGTTCTGTGGTAGTGATAGGGGTATCACCGCCGAGATTGTAGGTGGAGGTGTTCTCTTGCTGTTGGCGAATCACCTGTCTGAGATAGTTAGCCTCGATACGAGTTTCAGCATCCTGCTTGTTCTTCTTGATATGGTTGATGGAATACTTTTGGGAGGTATTGAAGCGCAGGCGCTCTTCATCTATAGGTGCTTCAAGGCTCGGTGCAGAATGCCAAGATGGGAGCGAGGCACTTGCCAATCGGTCACTATACGAAGCCAAGCTTTCCAGAGAATAACCAAGGTTTTCGCCCGATCTGTCGTAAGCGACATCATACATCATCTGCTTTTTCTTGCCAATCTGCATGATGTTGAGCTTGCCGCCCATGTGGGTAGGGTTGCCTACGAGCAGATAAGGTTTGATGGTAGGCATCAACTTGTCTCTGGCACTGTCCTTGAGGGCAATGTTCATAGCCACATTGTCCGTATAGGTCTTGTTTTGGAGAGCCTTGATAGGTTGGTCATGCTCGATAATTTCAGCCTTTTTTACGTCATGCGCCTTGATGTTCTCCTCCAGTTGGTTGTATTTTCCGCCTGTCAGGTCGAGTCCTTCCACCGTGAATCGGTTGATGGGTTTGCCATTATAATTGATTCTTCCGTTCTTTTCGATGTCCACGCCCGGCAGTTTCTTCAAGACATCTTTCAGGTTATTATCGCGCTCATTGGCAAAGCGAGTGAGGTCGAAAGATATGGTATCTCGCCCCGTGATTCGTGAGCCTTTCACCTGTACTTCCTTTAAAACGAAAGCCGCAGAAGCCATGCTGATGATGGTCTCTTTTCCCGATGAAATCGCTGTTTTTTGCTTTTTATATCCCATACGGGTGGTTTGTAGCATATCGCTTGCTTGCTTTTCTGCTACAGATAATGAGAACGTTCCGTCCTCCTTGCTGCGAGTAAACTTCAAGGGTTTGCCATTGCGCAACAAGGTGACAGATACATTTGCCAAGCGGTTATGGGTGAGAGAGTCTTCCACATAACCGCTAATCTCTTCTTGGGCTAATGCATTGCATGCTATCAAGAGAATGGCAAAAAGAAATAACAACTTCTTCATTATATCATCATTTATTCTATAGACGTTCTTTTTGTGATAATGTAAACTACAAACCGTAGATTTATCTTTCTATCGGGTTGAAAGGCTCTGCACGCTTGGAATGTTTGAGGAAATTTCCCTTTTCATCCTTAATCTTCACAATCTTTGCGTACTTCGCATCTTGAAACAGGTAGCCGATAGGGTCGGCATAGTATTTCTTGTAGATGGATGTTAATGACTTTCGGTCGATAGGCTCAAAAGTCTTTCCTTTATAATAGATAGGTGTGGAACCTTTGCCTGTAGTCAGTGCTACTGCCGTGAACCCATAGTCATTCTCGGAGTCATGGGCTTTGAGGATAAGCCCTGGCAGTCCACCCAATTTCCAAGGACCATTATCCAATGGAATGTCTTCGGCATACCATGCAATCCATGTTCTACCTTTAAATGTGGCTATCGCTTGGTGGCATTCGTAACCACAAATGGTGTCTATGCTATCAGTGAGTTGCCAATCTATTGGTTCCATCGGCTCGATGCATACATATCTGTCAGCGGCAAAGAAGTCAAGATAGGCAGTCTTTCCTACTTCTGGATAATTCTTGTAGACTTTCCAATTGATGGTTCCGCCGTTTCCGGAAAACTCTGTAGGGATACCTTTTGCCATATTGGCGGAGATGACAGAATCTCTTTGGTATATCGGATAACTATAAAAGGCTGAATACTTGTTGCCAATCTGCAAAAGCATCTTTTCCTTGGTGATGGCGGTGATGGTGTCGGTCTTGGTATATTTCGTCTCATAAATATACTGGGCATCATATACTACTTGATACTTTACCTTGTCGATGGAGTCTCCCATGCCAATGCTTGACTCATCGAATAGATTTACTGTTTGTGCTTGAAGCATGCAGGCATATAATGCGAGCCATGCCATAAATAATACCTTTTTCATAATCTTATCGATTTTGATTTATTTTTCTGCTGCAAAGGTATTGAGATTATGCGATTAAAACAATGTTTTTTGTTACTTTGTTATTACTTTCGGGGTTTTAGTTCTATTATTATTTTATTACTCATGCCCTGTCTTCGCAGATTTTTCAGTATCTTTGCATCCAAATTTAAAAACATAGAAGCGAATGAATAGTAATAAGCAACTTAAAATAGTATGGCTGATATGTGGGGTGGCAATCGTGTTGTTGTTCTGCACGCAGGCTTATTGGCTCTATAACCAGTGCCAATATAGCTTAGACCAGCAGGTGGAGCAGTTCAAGAAGGATTGCGACATGATGTTTGAGCAAGATCTTCAGAAAAGAAAGAAGTTGCAAGAAAAGAATTCTACTAAAGGAAATAAGCATAAGATTATCGTCAAGACTGATTATGAATATGATTTTAATCAGAACAAGGGCGCCAAGAGCAAGGTGACGCTATCTTTTTGGGATGATAAACGCTTTCTTGCAAGATTGAATGATCCTCATCTTACGACGGATGATGCTTATTTGATAGTTAGCCGATATTTGGCTTACGTTGGTAGCCGACCTTCCTTGAGATCGTATCAATCTTTGATGAAAGCCAAAGGCTATGGACAGATAGAATCTTATAATACGGTTGGTTATAAAACAGTATTTATGAATGCCAAATACAAGGTTGCTGGCAAATGGTTGCGTGTTGTCACAGTCAACTTTCAGACCAACCCTATGTTTCGCCAAGGAGTTACCTTTCAAGTTTCTCTTCCAGTAACAACTGTCCTTAGATCCATGATTTGGCTGTTGATTGGTAGCGCCATTCTTTTCATCATATTGGCAGGAAGTTTGTTTTATCTTGTCAAGACCATTGTTTTTCAGAAGCGCATTGATGGCATCCGTCATGAGTTTTTGAAGAACATGATTTATGAACTGAAACAACCTAAGGATGATGAAAAAAGCGATGAAACCACTGTTTTCATCGGTTCTATCGCCTTTTGCTATGCAAGGAATGAACTGCAATGTGGTAATTCCAGGGTAGTCATCACTTCTCGTCAAGCCGAGATACTGAAGCTCTTGGCAGAGAATCAAAACCAACTTGTGGAGCGTGATGTGATTCTCAATGAGGTCTGGGGCGATGACTCTTATTCCAACTCTCTTGCCCTGAATGTGCAGATAACCTATCTTCGCCGAGCCTTGAACTTGGATGACAAGGTAAGTATCGAGGCTATAATCAAGAAAGGCTATATCTTGCGTACTTGCTAAAAACAGATAAATGATTCGCCAAATCGATTGAAATAATCGGTTTTGGCGAGTTATTGGTGTAGATAACTCGCTAATAGTATGTTTTTATCAGCTTTGGGGAACTGTTCTGTCCTTTGATGGAATAGAATACGATATGTCCCCCTTCGTGCATATTTCGTTAATTAAAAGCACTTATTTTGTTTATCAAGCAAAGAAAATATATGAAAATTTTGGTGCTTCCACCTTATTTTATTATTTTTGCAACATAAAGTTATGATTTGTATATTCCCCAAAAATGTCGGATAGACGAAATAACAAGCCTAAAATCGAAGAGAAGAATAAAATAGCAGAAACAATAACTAAAAAACAAAACAATATGAAGTACAAGAAACTCGCTCTTACTGTTGCGGCAGGGGCATTGGCTACAACCATGATGGCTCAGTCGGCTCCTCAACTGAATGCTAACAACATCGATGACGTAATCAAGGCTATGACCTTGGAGGAAAAAGCACAACTCTTAGTGGGTGGTGGCAACGATGGCTTCGTAGGAAGTGGCGCTATGCTCGGACACCAGAAGAAGTTTGTACCGGGTGCTGCTGGTACTACCGTGGCGATTCCTCGCTTGGGCATTCCTGCCACTGTACAGTGTGATGGACCTGCTGGCGTACACATTGACGCACATCGTGATGGCGACAGCCGAAACTATTTTGCCACTGGTTTCCCTATTGGAACTTGCCTTGCTTCTTCTTGGAACACCGACTTGATGCGCAAGGTAGGCGAAGCTATTGGTAACGAAACCTTGGAGTATGGATGTGATGCCATCTTAGGTCCTGGTATGAACCTGCATCGCAATCCTCTTTGCGGCCGTAACTTCGAGTATTATTCAGAAGACCCAATTCTTACAGGTGCCATGGGTACGGCTTGGGTACAAGGTGTGCAGAGCCAAGGCGTGGGCGTGAGTGCCAAGCACTTTGCGGTGAACTCTCAGGAGACAGAGCGTACCCGTGTGGATGAGAGAGTGAGCCAACGTGCACTTCGTGAACTTTATCTCAGAGGCTTTGAGATGATGGTGCGACAGAGCAATCCTTGGACCGTCATGTCATCTTATAATAAGGTGAATGGTGTATATGCTCAGGGCAACAAGGGACTCTTGACTGACATCCTTCGCAATGACTGGGGATATAAGGGAATCGTGGAGACCGACTGGATTGGTCTGCGTGAGGACTTGCCTGTGGAGCAGGAGGTTGAGGCTGGCAACGACTTGATGATGCCGGGCTATCCTGCCCAGGTGGAGAATATCGTCAATGCGGTAAAGGCTGGCAAGTTGAATATCACTGACGTGGATCGCAATGTGCGCCGTATGCTGGAGTACATCGTGAAGACTCCTCGCTTCAAGGGATATAAATATAGTGGTGAGCCAGACTTGAAGGCTCATGCTGCCATTACACGTCAGAGTTCTACAGAAGGCATGGTGCTTTTGAAGAATGATGCCACTTTGCCTATCAAGAACTTGAAGACGGTGGCTCTCTTTGGTGTAAGCTCTTATAACTTTATGTCTGGCGGTTTGGGCAGTGGTTGCGTCAATGTAGGTTATTCCGTAGATATGGTGACAGGTTTGAAGAATATTGGTGTATCGACTACTCCTCAGCTCACAGAAATCTATCAGAACTATGTAAAATATGCCGCAGCTAAGCTCAAGGCAGATAAGAATCCAATGATGTGGTTCTTGGATCAAGGACAGCCTAAATACGATGAAATCGAGATTACTGAGCGTTGCGTGGCTCATGAGGAACCATTGGCAGATGCTGCCATCATCACCATCGGCCGTCAGGCAGGTGAGGGTATGGATCGTGAGATCAATGGTGAGTTCAATCTTACCAAGGACGAGCAGGATATGATTTTCCGCGTTTCTGATGTCTTCCATGCCAAGGGCAAGAAGGTGATTGTCATCATCAACTCTGGTTCTGTGATGGAGACAGCCAGTTGGAGAGACCATGTAGATGCTATCCTCGTAGCTTGGCAGCCTGGTATCGAGGGCGGTAACTCTGTGGCTGATATTTTGACAGGTAAGGTTAACCCATCTGGAAAGTTGACCATGACTTGGCCTATCGCTGCTACCGATCATCCTTCTACAGCCAACTTTGCTAAGACATACGATATGTATAGCTATCAGGTTCTGGAAGGCAATGGTAAGGGAAATATCCCTGGTGTTGATTTCAACAATCATGAGGAGGATATCTATGTGGGCTATCGTTACTTCGATACTTTCAAGAAGAACGTGGCTTATCCTTTCGGTTATGGCTTGAGCTATACCACTTTCGAGTTTGGCAAGCCATCTGTCAAGGCAAAGGGTGATGTCATCGAGGTTTCTGTTGCTGTCAAGAACACTGGTAAGGTTTCTGGCAAGGAAGTTGCTGAGGTTTATGTCACAGCTCCTAAGGGTGCATACGAGAAGCCAGCCAAGGAACTCAAAACCTTTGGCAAGACAAGAGAATTGAAGCCAGGTGAGAGTCAGACCTTGAAGATGACTGTAGCAAAGCGTGACCTCGCCAGCTTCGATGAGGCTAACAGTCAGTGGAAGGTGGATGCAGGCAATTACCTCTTCCAGGTAGGCACTGATGTGGAGACCATCAAGGGTACTGCATCGCTCAAAATCGCTGAATACACCGAGAAAGTGAGCAATGCTTGTCCTGTAAATGTTCAGATGAACTACTTACGTCAGAAATAACAATTGATATTAGAAATAGTAATCCCATGGTTTGGACTTGTTCCTTTCTGTGGGATTTTTTTGTGGCTTTTTGTCGGAATATTGTCTTTCAGAAGGTTTTGGAATTTGTAGTAAGGGAAAAGAAAAAGTCTCCTTTAGGGGGCATTGACTGCCCGCTAACAGGGCATTGGATGCCCCCTTAACTGGGCATTGAGTGCCCCCCTTAGGCTGGGGGTGCTAACTATTAGGGAAAAAACATTTATCTTCTTAAGTAATATAGAATGTTTTCCTTTAAATCGTGATGCGTTTTCCTCCAAAACATGATATATTTCCCTGTAATGATGGTAAGCGCCTCCGCATTTATACCTTGCCAGCATTCCCAAAAGTTTGTACCTT
>SAMEA104315437__coassemble_125_pt1 | contig 96435 bp, 91 predicted proteins | sample SAMEA104315437__metabat2_high_PE_043 | metagenome-assembled genome bin SAMEA104315437 (sample SAMEA104315437) | gut metagenome | biome: Monkey gut; feature: monkey-associated habitat; material: faeces | place: China | collected 2013 | reverse complement strand
CCATACAGACCCAAGGGCACAGAGGGCAGAATCTCCAAGCCATACAGACCCAAGGGCACAGAGGGCAGAATCTCCAAGCCATACAGACCCAAGGACACAGAGGGGCAGAATCTCCAAGCCATACAGACCCAAGGACACAGAGGGGCAGAATCTCCAAGCCATACAGACCCAAGGGCACAGAGGACAGAATCCCAAGCCATGCAGACCCAAGAGCACAGAGGGCAGAATCCCCAAGCCATACAGACCCAAGGGCACAGAGGGCAGCTTAAAAAGAAATGAAGTAATACAGACAAAGAAATTACATTTCCTCACCTTCCCACAACTTCAATAAGTCGCACCCCTTGAAGCGTATCAACTTCTTTTCTTTCTTGAAGTGGAAACGCCTAATACCTGATGAGCGATCCCGAGACCATTTCAACAAGGTTTGCTCATTTACATGTAAGAGTAAGCCAGCTTCCAAAGCCGTATAATATTCTTCTGGGGCAATGTTTGGTCGTTCTATAATCATGCTAAATTGTCTTTTTGTTTGCGACTACAAAGGTACGAAATTATTCATTTTATTTGTCATTTCAAATATTAATGTGAGTTAAAGGACACGCAACAAAACACAACAAATCCGCAACAAAGTACTAAAAGATACTCGCAACAAAGTAGCAACAAAATAATTTTGGTTCGCAACAAAGTAGCAACAAATCCCCCAAATACACCTTAATATATTATAGTGAAAATATTTGGTGAATCCATTTTTTTGTTATATCTTTGCACACGGAAAGAAGCGGCCCAATAAAGTTTGTGATTTATCTTGCAAAATTTGTTGCTTGTTTGTGACGAAACATGTAAAAACGCTTCTTTCTTTTTCTTTGTTTCACTTTATAAAGTGTTTGATAATCACTTATTTATGAATATTTAGAAAAATCAAGAAGCGAGAATGTGTATCGTTTCCAAAATCTGCAAACGTTTGAAATCGTAAAATTCCATTTTTGCAATAGTCTCTTCCTTTCTTTGAAGTCTTCTTCTTGGGAGCCTCTTCCTTCGAGCTCTTCATCTTCTTGGAGTCTCTTCTTTCGAGCTCTTCATCTTCTTGGAGTCTCTTCTTTCGAGCTCTTCATCTTCTTGGAGTCTCTTCTTTCGAGCTCTTTATCTTCTTGGGAGCATTTCCCTTCAAAGTTATCATCCTGAAAAACAATCTTTTACCTTATTCTAACTAAATCTCTCTCTCGTTAAAAACAACTAATACTCTATTTGTTATGGAAAACCTTATTTAATGTTAGCTACTTTAATTCTTAGCTTCACCAGGCTTCTGCTCGAAGTCGATGATTACCTTCATGGAAGTCTCACGATGGGCATCGATGAACTTGTAGGCATCATCGTATTCCTCCAAGGCGAAGCGGTTGCTGATAAGCGGCTTGAGGTTGACGATGCCCTTGCTCACATAGTCGATGGCAGTGATGTAATCCTCATGGCGATACATCATGGAGCCGATGAGACGAAGCTCATGCTCGCCGAGGTGGAACATGCTTAGTGCAGGGTCCTTGGCGAAGACCGCAACCACCACGATGTCGCTACCTTTCTCGATGGTCTCCATCAGGGAGCGGATAGAACTCTCCACGCCTGCAACCTCGAAACCTACCTGGTAACCCTCCTCGCCGAAGAGCTCTTGAGCTGCCTCCTTCAATGGCTTCTTTGTGATGTTGAGGGTATGCTTGATGCCACACTCTTGGGCCTTGGCAAGGCGGAGGTCGCTCACGTCGGTGATGAGTACATTCTTGGCACCACGGGCGATACAGAACTGAGCCACGAGGTTGCCGATGGTTCCAGCACCACTCACTACTACGTTCTTGCCCCTCACGTCGGTGCGGTTGCTGGCATGTGCGCCTACGGCAGAAGGCTCAATCATGGCACCATAGTCGAGGCTCATACCCTCAGGAAGTTTCACCACTCGGTCATCATCTACCACGAAGAAATCCTGTGCGCAACCATCAGCTTGGAAAGCCTGTACACGCAAGTGCTCACATACATTGTACTGGCCACGCTTACAAGGGTTACACTTGCCACAAACCAACTGTGGGCGAGCGGTGATGTTGTCGCCAGGCTTGCAAACGGTTACCTCGCTACCGCAAGCCACTACTACGCCAGAGTACTCATGGCCCTGAACCACAGGGTAGAAGGTGGCTGGATGCAGCCCGTGGTAAGAGTGAATCTCACTACCGCAGATGCCGATGCGCTTGATGTGAACGAGAACTTGATGATCCGTCAAATCGGAGGCCTTAGGTTCTGCAACTTCTTTGAATACGATGTGTTTTGGTTCTACCAATATAGCTTGTCTCATAATTGTAAAATTTTAAATTGTTGTTTTTTTTTGTTTATGTTTTGATATTTATGAATAGAGAATTCAATTTCTTTCGATGAACCTCATCCCTTTTTTCGATGAATCTCATCTCTTTTTCAAGAGAATTTCCTCTCTTTTTCGAGAAGTGTTAATCTCTCTTTTTCGAGGAATCTCAATTCTTCTTTCGATGAACCTCATCTCTTTTTCAAGAGAATCTTATCTTTTTCTTTATAGGAGGATTTTCCTTCTTTTGTTCATTAGAGAATCGATTAAGCCTTTCTTTCTTCCAACTCCTTCACGATACAGTTGTAAGTCTTCTTGTTGAGCTTGTAGAAGCAGAGGCATACGGCAGTGACAATCCAGAGCACTCCAGGGATGGTGGAGAAAGCGTGGTGCATGATGCCGAGCACTTCCTCGTTCTGAGTCACATTGCTCACATATCCCGCATTGCCGAGGGCGATGGCGAGGAGCGATGTTCCGAGAGCCATACCAATCTTGTTGCCAAGAGATACGAAGGCGTATTGGAAGCCATCGTTTCTGATGCCAGTCTTCCACTCGCCATACTCTACGCAGTCGGGGATGATGGCATAGATGGCTGTGTTGAAGCCAGAGAAGAAGAACCATGACAGTGCAGAGAAGAGATAGAACATGATGGCACTTCCGTTAGGGCTGAAGAAGTAGAGGCCTATCATCGTGATGCCTGTGAGGAAGGCGAAGATGGCGGCTGTATAGCCCTTGTTGCCCGTCTTGCGGAATACCCATGGGAAACATGCCGCGCCGATGATGCTTGGCACGATAATCGCCATCGAGTAGTAGGAGAAGAGCGTGGCCGAACCTTCCACGTAAGTGAAGTAGTAGAGCATGTCGGCATTGCGTCCGTAGTGGATGAAGCCGAAGAGCAACTGTCCGAGGAGGGCAAGCAAGTAAGGCTTGTTCTTCATCGCCGCCTTCAACTGCACGCCGAGCGGAAGTTTCTGAGCCACAGGCACCTCTACAATTTCCTTGGTCTTGTGGAAGCAGAACAGATGACAAGCGGCGAAGATGATGCCATAGAGCACAGCCACGGCGAGGTAGCCATACTTGGTGTCGCCTGCGCCAAACCAACTGATGAGTGGCACCGTGACGATATTGATGACTCCGATGGCCATCATGGCGCTCACCGAACGGCTGGTGTTGAGAGCAGCACGCTCATCGATGTCTTGCGTCATCGCCCCGCAGAGCGTACCATACGGCAAGTTGACGCAAGTATATCCCAAGACGAGGATGCAGTAGGTGACTGCCATATAGATAATCTTGGCGGTCTGGCTCCATTCCGGGTGCGCCCAGAAGGTGAGTATCAGCACGAGGGCGGTGATAGGTGCACCGAAGAGCAACCAAGGGCGGAAACGTCCCCATCGGGTGTGCGTCTTGTCAGTGAGCGTACCGATGATAGGGTCGTTGATGGCGTCCCAGAATCGGGAGACGAGCATCAAGGTAGCCACGGCGCTCATGCTGATACCGAAAACGTCGGTGTAGAAGATCATGAGGAAGTTGCCCACGAACATCCAAGAGAAGTTGCAACCGACATCGCCCATACCGTATGCGATTTTACTGATGAAGGGAATCTTGCCATGAGCAGCGTTCTCATTTCGAGTAGCGTTTAGCGACATCTCGTTAGAGTTCCCATTGATTTTTGATTCTTGTTCCATTTTATTCTTAGGTTTTGATTGTTATTTATTGTTTTGACAAATCACGTTTTGTAGTTCATTCACGTTTTGACAATTCTTATAGTTTTGTCGTTTGTTCCCATTTTATATTGAAGATTAGGAGCGTGTTTCACTCTTAAGCGATAGGTATCAGAAGCCTTTCTTCGCTTTTTCTGGTGCAAAGATAGAAGAAATAATAAAGCGAAGCAAGAGAAAAAAGTGAATATTTTTCCGCAACCGTTCCCGCAACCGTTCCCATTTTCCGCAACCGTTCCCAAAGGAAGTGAATTCTCCTCAAGGCAGATTCCTCGAAGCCATCAAGCTCTCATCAAAGCAGATTCCTCAAAGTCATCAATCTCTCCTCAAGGCAGATTCCTCGAAGCCATCAAGCTCTCATCAAAGCGGGTTTACACCCGCACAAGAAATCGCAATTCTATTGCGTAAAAAAAACAGGCGAGGGCTTTGATGCCCCGCCTACCTTAGAGCGAAGCGGTTACGAGCGACGTTTCTGTCCCCTACAAGGGGAACCGAAGGGGTTGTAAAGACTATTGAAAGGAGCGGTTACATCCCTCGCCCCTATGGTAGGGGCGTAGGGCTTGGGTATAGGGGTAAGGACCCCCTCTTCGTAAGAGGGGGACAGGGGAGTCGAAAAAAATCCCTTCAATAGAAATTGAAAAAACTAAAATCATAAATGAGCAAAGAAAACTCGGAGGAAAAACAAAATTCGAAAAGAAGAATTCTTTTCAATAAAATCCCCCATATTTTGGAGATATTCCAAAAAATCATTATCTTTGCAGCGTTTTATCGAAGTAAACACTTATAACTGAGAATCAAGCCAATGGCCAAATACGTAACCATATTAGACATAGCGAGGGAGTTGGGCATATCCAAGTCCACGGTATCCCGTGCCCTTTCCGGCGATACCTCCAACGTGAAGGCGGCAACCATCGAAAGAATCCTCGAAACCGCCCATCGCATGGGCTACCATCGCAATGAACTGGCAGTGAACCTCCGCAAACAGAGCACCCACAACATTGGAATCATCATTCCCGAAATCATCACCTCCTTCTATATGAACTTCGTCAACCACGTTCAGAGTATCCTCCGCAAGGAAGGCTACAAGGTAATCATCGCCGTGTCGAACGAGAATCCGGAGCAAGAACAAGAGAACATCCAGATGATGGAGCAGATACGAGTGGATGGCATCCTGATGAGCGTGTGCGACAAGGACAAGAACCAATCCTTATATAATAAGGTGATAGGGCGAGGCATCCCCATCGTCTTCTTCGACCGAACCTTGGAGCCGAAGGAGGCATCCGGTTCCTCCGAAGCTCAAAGCCATTTGAGAGATTCCGCAAGAAATGGCGGTTTGAAAGCTTCCCAGGTAAGGATGGACGACAACATCATGTCGTTCTTCATGGTCGAGGCGCTCATTGCCCAAGGCCGCAAGCACATCGTCCATATCCCCGGGCCTTCCTACATCCGTAATGGCTATGACCGGTTGGCGGGCTATCGTGAGGCCTTGGAGAAGCATCTCCTGCCATACGATGCCAACTATGTCCTTCCACCAGCGCTCAGTGCCGATGAGGGGGCAAAGGTGATGGAAGACTTCCTGGAATGTCATATCACCTTCGATGCCGTGTTCGGATTCACCGAGACCGCCTTGTTGGGAGCCAAGACCACTCTTCAGAAACATGGATTCCCAATCCCTGAGGACGTGGCGCTCTGTTGCATGTCGGGCACGGCGCTCTCCACCTTGGTTCATCCTACCATCACCGCCGTGGAGCAACCCGTGGAGGAGATGGCGAAGGAGGCTTGCCGATTGCTCTTTGCACATATAGCCGATGCTGGCAAAACTGCCGAGGATGTGGCACTCAGAGGTGAGACCATTTATCGAGAGTCTTTCTTGAAATGAGCGTCTTTCTTGAAATGAGCGTCTTTCTTGAAATAACAGCCAGGCAATTATAGAAATAGCCATCTCACTTATTCCCAAGAATGCCAACTTAACATAATCTTACCCCAAAACTCTATAGCAATGAAACATGTAACAATCAAGGATATAGCCCGTTCGCTGTGCATTTCGGTATCCACCGTATCGCGAGCTCTTACCGATGACAAGAACATCCGCAAGGAGACGCGTGATATGGTGGTGGAAGAGGCCAAGCGACTGGGATACAAGCGTAACCCCGTGGCAATGAACCTGAAGATGGGACGCACCAACTGGTACCGAACTCTCCACCATCGTCTCTCCCCAGATTACCACCATGGAGCCGCCATTGGAGGAAATGGGCAGAAAAGCTGCCGAACTGGTGATGGAGAAGATCAATAACCCGGAGATGGAAAACAAGAAAGTGGTGCTGAAGACCATGATGAAATGCAGGGAATCGACAGGGGAGTGACAGAATCGCTGTTGTTAAGTTAAATATTCTGTTTTCTGCTGATAATTGAGAAAAAATACGTATATTTGCAGAAACAATTCTAAACGAAGAAATTATGGCATTGAAATTATATCCAGTAGGAATCCAAACTTTTGAGGAGATTATCAAAAATAATCTTCTGTATATTGATAAGACGGAATACATCTATCGTATAACTCATACGAGTGGTAAGTATTTCTTCTTGGGGCGACCACGTCGTTTTGGAAAGTCGCTTTTGGTTTCAACTTTTGATAGTTATTTTTCTGGCAAGAAAGACCTTTTCAAGGGGCTTGCCATTGAAAAAATAGAAAAGGATTGGACTGAATATCCAGTGCTCCATTTTGATATGAGCGGAGGTAAGCACATGGAGAAAGAACAGTTGGAAGATTACTTGGATTATATCTTAAAAGAGCAAGAGAGAAAATGGGGGATTGCTAATCCTCCAATAGGTGCGAATAATCGTTTAACAGAACTAATTACTACCGCTTATGAGAAGAGTGGCAAGCAGGTGGTCGTGCTCATTGATGAGTATGATGCCCCGATGCTTGATGTCGCTCATGAGAAAGAGTCATTGGATGTGCTTCGCAATATCATGCGTAATTTCTTTAGCCCACTCAAGATGTGTGAGCCAAAGCTTCGTTTTGTATTCTTGACAGGTATCACCAAGTTCTCGCAAGTCAGCATCTTCAGCGAGTTGAATAATATCACAAACATCTCTATGGATGATGAATATGCCGGAATCTGTGGCATTACCAAAGAGGAATTGCTTACCAATATGTCGGAAGACATAGATGTGTTGGCAGATGCCCAGGGCTTATCACGTGAAGAGACGATAGCAAAACTCAAAGAGTTTTATGATGGCTATCATTTCTCGCCAGCATCTCCTGATGTCTTCAATCCATTTAGCTTGCTTAATTGTTTCACCAAGAATAATTTTGGAGCTTATTGGTTTGCCTCTGGCACGCCAACTTATCTCATCAATATGATGAAGAAATTTGAGGTGTTGCCTTCTGATATATCAAGGGTTGAGGCTGATGAGAGCGAGTTTGATGCGCCTACAGAGAACATGTCTACCATCATGCCGCTTCTTTATCAAAGTGGTTACATCACCATTAAGGATTACGACAAGGAGTTTAATTACTATACCTTGGACGTTCCTAACAAGGAGGTGAAGGTAGGCTTGACCAAGGCATTAATCCCCTCCTACGTTACCCCGAACACCCTTGCCACCACCAATACGGCTCGTCGCATAGCCCAATGCCTTGCCAAGCAAGACATGGAAGGAGCTTTGCAACTGCTCAAGACCTACTTGGGTACCGTGCCTTATTGCAATGATACGCATTATGAGGGACATTACCAGCAAGTGCTCTACATCATCTTCTCATTGCTTACCGATTATCTTGTAGATGTGGAGGTGCATACTCCGAATGGTAGGGTAGACATCGTGATGCTCTCTCGCACGAATCTCTATCTGATAGAGGTGAAGATGAACAAGGATGCGCAGACGGCGATGCAGCAAATCGACCTCAAAGACTATCGTCAGCGCTTCGCCCTCAGTGGCAAGCCAGTGGTAAAAGTAGGCATCAACTTCGATTCAGACAAGGGGAATATTGAGGATTGGGAGATAGAGTGAGAATAATGGCAGGTATGATAAAAATGCCTGCCATTTTCTTTTCAAACGTTTGCAGAAATTGGAAACGTTTGCGGGAACGTTTCCAAGAATTTTGCTTGAAAAAAAAGTTGCGATGTTGTTGTTTTGCCGTATCTTTGCAATCGAAAAGCGAAGGGAATGCAATCTTCAACAAGAGATTGACACTCCGTTAGCTTCTCTAAAACAAAGAAAATGAAAATTAAATAATAACAACTAGCAACTTTTAAAAATTATGGCAAATCAAGTTAATGGTTATTCTTATAACCGCAATCAGGTGAAGGCAGGCATTCTGCATTTCGGAGTAGGTAATTTCCATCGTGCTCACTTGGAGTATATGACCAACAAACTCTTAGAGAACGAGACACAGCAGCAGTGGGGCATCTGCGGAGCAATGATTCTCCCTGGCGATGACCGCCTCTATCACGCCCTCAAGAAGCAGCAGGGCGAATACACCCTCACCGTTTGCGGACGTGACGATAGCATCAACGTATATAAGAATAGGTGCGCTCGTAGAACTCTATTGGGGTATCGAGGAGCAGGAGCAGATCCTTGCCAAGATTGCCAGCAAGGACATCAAGATCATCACCCTCACCATCACAGAGGGCGGATATAACATCGACCGCCAGACAGGCGAGTTTATGCTCGACAATCCTCAGGTGGCTCACGACCTCCAGAATCCTCAGCAGCCTCAGACAGCCTTCGGTTATGTAGCAGAAGGTATTCGTCGCCGTAAGGCTGCAGGCAATGGTCCTATCACTATCCTCTCTTGCGACAATCTCCAGCATAATGGAAACACAGCCCGCAAAGCTTTCATGACCTTCGTTGAGGCTCAGGATGCTGAACTCGCTGCTTGGATGAAGGAGAACGTTACCTTCCCTAACTCCATGGTAGACCGTATCACTCCTGCCACTCGCCCTGATGACATCAAGCGACTCAATGAGCAGATACGTAAGAACATGGCAATATACCTGGCTTGTGCCATTGCTCTGCGAGTTCGTCATCCTCTGGTATGGATTGATAGGTTATCGCAAGCAAGAGGAAATGTAAAGAAATACAATAAAGGTTCGATGATAAAGTGGGAGCTTTACCATCGAACCTTTTTTTATTTTGTTTTCTTCTGCGTATTCGGCAGGAAGCCGGCGATGATGCCAAGCAAGGGCAGGAAGGCACTCACTTGGAAGATGAACTCGATGCTCGTCTTGTCGGCAAGCCAACCAAAGAAGGCGGAGCCGAGACCGCCCAGTCCAAACATCAGTCCGAAGAAGATGCCTGCTATCAATCCCACCTTGTCGGGCATTAAGTCGGTGGCATACACCACGATAGATGAAAACGCTGAAGCGATAATCAAACCCGACAGGAAGGTGCAGATGATGGTCCACGTAAGGTTGGCAAACGGCATGATGAGGGCGAATGGAGCCGCTCCCAAGATGGAGAACCAGATGACGTACTTTCTGCCAAACTTATCGCCCAGCATGCCTCCCGCCACCGTTCCGATGGCAAAGGCAGCGAGGAAGACGAAGAGGCAGAGCTGCGAAGCCTGCACCGAGATGCCAAACTTATCTATCAGGAAGAATGTGAAGTAGCTTGTGATGCAAGCCGTGTAAAAATATTTCGAGAATACCAGTAGCACCAGTATCAGTAGTGCCCCATACTTTGCCCCCTTAGAGATGTCGTTGTTAAGGAGCGGTTGCGGCTGTGGATGGTTCACCACATAGGCAAGTCGCGCCTTATACCACGCACCCAGCCTCACCATGATGATGGCAGCCAGCAAGGCAGCGATGGCAAACCAAGAGATGGCATATTGACCGAAAGGCAGGATGATGATGGCAGCAAGCAATGGACCTATCGCCGCGCCGCCGTTGCCACCCACCTGGAAGATGGATTGTGCCAGGCTCTTCTTGCCGCCCGAAGCCATCTGTGCCACACGGGAGGCAGTGGGGTGGAAGATGGAAGACCCCAATCCCACGATGCTGACCGCCAGCAATATCAAAAGATAGTTTTCCGCGTAGGCAAGCATCACCAGTCCGATGAGCGTAAAGCACATGCCGATACTCAAGGCGTAAGGTCGGGGATGCTTGTCGGCGTAAAGCCCAGTAAATGGTTGCAGGATGGAGGACGTCATCTGGAAGATGAGCGTGATGATGCCTATCTGAGCAAATGTGAATCCATACTCATCCTTGATGATCGGGTAGATGGATGGGATGATTGACTGAATCATGTCGTTGAGGAAGTGGGAGATGCTACAGATGATGAGCATCGAATACACCGTTCCCTCGGTCATCGTAGGGTGTCCTTTGAGTTTATTCTCTATTGACTTTAAGTTCATGCTACTTTTATTTTTTTATTGGTTGTCCATATTGTTTACCATCTCTTCTGGATGGCGAGAACATCTATTTCGAATGCAAAGGTACTGCGAAAATTATCAATCGCCAAATGTTTTTGCAAAAAAGGCATAGACCACTTTGAAAATTACCCTTAAGGGAAAAAATATTTAGCCTTAAGGGAAAAAATATTTAGTGTTAAGGGTATCTGGAAATAGGCTTTTGGGGAGAAATCGATGTAAATCGTAAAAAATGCCCATGAATATTTGCAAATCTCATAGAATCTTCATATCTTTGCCGTAAAAAAATAATCAATTAGATAAGAGTTCAAAAATTTAAGTTTGGTTGATATGGAGAAAAATAAGAGATGGAAAACAGCGGTGGGCTACGTGATGCTCGCTTGTTGCTTGGGCACTTCCATGAATGTCATCGCAAAGGATGCACCGAAGGGAAGAGTGATTGAGATGCGCGCCGATCGAGTGGTCATCTACCCACAGAGGATGGACTTGAAGGGGGATGAGTCATTGGGCGATGTGCTTGCCATGTATCCCGACCTAATGCAGAGTGGCTTCGATGAGATGCTCGCCAATTACAACCTCCGTATCGACAATGTAGCGGTGAACGGCAACCAGCGTATCGTGTGCCGACAGTTGAAGGCAAGCATGATACAGTCTATCCAGATTTGCGACAATACCGCTGTGGCTAAGGGTACGACGGGCTTGAACCGCGTCATCGACATCACGCTCGTGAGAGGAAGTCATACTTCCTCAGCTAATAATCGTCATGCTTCCTCTGCTAACAATCGTCAGCCCCATGAGGCTTTCCCAGAACAATCCCTCCAGGGGCTGACTGGTGTCGAGGTGGGTTCAGACAACCTCGCCGACCACCATGCCGTATTGCGCTATGACGGAGCCAAGACCGATGCCATCGGCATCCATAGCTATCAATATCAGGATCGGGATGAAGTGATCTCGCAACGTCAGAATCTCTTTGTCCACATGACCAATTATTTCTCGCCCAAGGATCGACTTCTCACATACGTATCTCAACAATATCTCAACACTCGATATTACAACACCGATGCGGGCAGGGATAAGTCGCAGAACGAGAAACTCTTGGCGAGGGCTCGATATTTCCATAAGTTTAATGACAAGGGCACGGAACTATTGCTTGTGGGAAGCTATCAATATACCGATGCTCCTTATGACCTCTATCTGTATCGAAGAGCATCGTTTGCAGATACTGAAAGACAGCCAGATGTTGTCGCACAGGCCAACATGGGTACGAAGAATCACTCCTCGCTCTTTATCGTGGAGTTGAATACGCCTCTCACTGATCATCTCAATATGATGGCAGGATGGGAGGGTGATTTCTCTTACAGCCGATACCATGCCGATGAAATATACAATGTGTTTCAACATATATCCGACCAGAGTGCAGATGCTAAATATGTGGCGTCCAACAACGACTTATACTTGCAGTTCAACTATTTTGCAGGTCCGTTCCGATTCACCCTTGGCGACCGTGTGATGTTCTATCACTACAGCACCGATGGGCAAATGAACTATAACGAGACTCGCAACAATGTGGAGGCGAGCGCCGTGGCTTCTATCTCTGACAGCCATCAGGTGCAAGTAGCCTATCATCGCAAGTTTATCAATCCTGGCTACAGCGTGACAGAGCAACTTTCTTATGAAAAATGGGAGGCGATACGCAGTGGGCTCCAGGCGCAATATGTCGATGAGGCCAAGTTGGGCTATACCTACGCCAAGAGCAACTTTACCCTCTCTCTCGCCGCCTACTGTCAGATGATGGAGCGTGCCGAGAACCGCACCAGGTTGAGTGCATCGGCTTTCTATCGCATGGGTATCTTTGCCATGACTGCTGGTGTCAATTTCGTTGGCATCAAGGGAGAAGGGAATGATTATGCCACCTTCCACCTGAATCCACGATTCTCTCTGCCTTGGCAGATGCAACTGAACGTGCAGGGCATTTTTGCCACGGGTAACAGGAAATTGGCGGTAGATGATGATGTCTATCTATCCGGGCAACTCTGCAAGCAATTAGGCAAGTACTGGAACCTTGCCGTGGAATGGCATGACATCTGTTCCAGCCACTATTCTGCTTGTTTGGGAACCGTGCAGTACGTGTTCTGATGTTTCGCAAAATTAAGAATAAAACTATGACTGATAAGAATATGAAATGGAAGACGCTGAGCCAGAAGTATCTCATCAAGCGTCCTTGGCTCACGGCAAGAGTCGATCAGGTTGAGCTGCCTACGGGAGCCATCATCGACGAGTATTATGTATTGGAATATCCCGACTGGGTGAATACCATCGCCATAACGAAGGACGGCAAGTTCGTGTTTGTGCGCCAATACCGCTATGCGATAGGCAAGACCGTGAACGAGCTGTGTGCCGGAGTGATAGAGAAGGGCGAGGAGCCGATGGCTGCCGCCAAGCGAGAGCTGATGGAAGAGACTGGTTTCGGTGGTGGTGAGTGGCAAGAGTGGATGACGATTTCTGCCAATCCGAGCACACACACCAACCTGACCCATTGTTTCTTGGCTACCGATGTGGAACTCTTGTCGGGACAGCATCTCGACAAGGGTGAGGATGTGGAGGTGAGAATCTTCACGCGGGAGGAAGTCTTGGGCATGTTACAGAGAGGCGAGGTATGGCAGAGCCTGATGGCAGCACCGCTTTGGAAGTACTTTGCGGCGAGATAGCGGATTCTGATGCCAATCAAGATAGTCTGCTATTGATTTTTTTCGTTATTTTTTCACAGATAAATTTTCAATATTGTGCTCACTGCTTGATGGATAATATCTAAAATTAAAAAAGGTTGAACCAGTCGACTGGCTCAACCTTTATAATTTTGTAATAACTTTTTTCAAAATCTTCATTGCGCATTGGATTTGGCATATTGTATCCTTAGCAACAATAAACTATCAACGCAGTATTTACTTGATCATATCAACACTTCTCTTGAGGAATGCCTCGAGAGCTGCTCCCTTCAACATGCCATTCTGTAAAAGTGCCAAATCAATAAGCTGATGGACGATGTTGTTGTCTTTGGCATAGTTGGTGAGGATTTCGTCACGTTTGCCTTTTTCGTCATTGATGCTCTTCTCTGTGTTATGGAGGTCATCCTTCTCTTCTTGGGTAATTTCCTCTGGCTTCTTTTTGCTCTGTTCTTGATGCAAGGCTGCTAAACGAGCTTCTTGCCCCTTGATTTCAGCAAGAATTGGCTTTAATGATTCTGCGGTGTTGGCCTCAGTATCAGTTAATACCTTCTTTACTAATTCGTGGTCAGAGTTAAGAACGATGGTATAGCTATCTGGCATCTCACCATAGAAATTCATGCCCTGTTGGAATTGGCTCATCGCTTTCATACGACGCATCCACTCGTTTTGGGTAATCATCACTGGTTTGCTGCTTTCGCCCAAGGCTTGTACCTCAACCATAAATTCAGTCTTGTCGAGCTTAGGCATCTGTGAACGAAATACCTGTGACAAGTTGTCGGTTTCTTCCTTTGTGAGGTCTGTCTTTTTGGCATCCTCTTTGACAATGAGTCTGTCTATGATGTCGGAATCCACGCGTGTGAAACGGCTCTTTTCGAGTTTTTGCTCCAACATGTTGAGCATAGGTGTGTCGAGTTGTCCATTCATCAAGAGCACAGAGTAACCTTTCTCCTTGGCAGCCTCAATGTAAGAATATTGCTCCTCCTTGTTGTTGGCATAGAGGTAGATGAGGTTGCCGTCCTTGTCGGTCTGGTTATCCTTTATGAGTGTCTTGTACTCCTCGAATGTAAAGTACTTGCCGTCTACATCCTTGAAGAGGGCGAAGTCCTTGGCACGCTCATAGAAATCCTCCTGTGAGAGCATTCCGTAGTTGATGAAAAGCTTCAAGTCGTCCCATTTGTCCTCATATTCCTTGCGGTTTTCCTTGAAGATGGAGTTCAAGCGGTCTGCTACTTTCTTGGTGATGTAGGTTGAGATTTTCTTTACATTGCTGTCGCTCTGTAAATAGCTTCTGCTTACATTCAGTGGTATATCTGGTGAATCGATGACGCCATGTAAGAGTGTCAAGAACTCAGGAACTATTCCTTCTACTTGATCTGTTACGAAGACTTGGTTGCAATACAGCTGAATCTTATTGCGCTGCATGTCGATGTTGTTCTTGATTCGTGGGAAGTAGAGAATACCTGTCAGATTGAAAGGGAAGTCTACGTTGAGGTGAATCCAGAACAGAGGCTCGTCTTGCATAGGATAGAGGGTGCGGTAGAAGTTCTTGTAGTCCTCGTCCTTGAGTGAACTTGGAGCTTTTGTCCAGAGAGGTTCCACATTATTGATAATGTTGTCCTCGTCGGTCTCAACATTCTTACCGTCCTTCCATTCTGTTTTCTTGCCGAAAGCAACAGGTACGGCCATAAATTTACAATACTTGTTAAGAAGTTCCTCTATTTTGCTCTTCTGCAGGAATTCCTTGCAGTCATCAGCGATGTGGAGGATAATGTCGGAACCACGCTCTTCCTTATTTGCGTCCTCAATCTCGAATGCAGGAGAGCCATCGCAACTCCATTTTACGGCTTTGCTTCCTTCTTTATAGCTCTTAGTGACAATTTCCACCTTGCTTGCTACCATAAAAGAAGAGTAGAAGCCGAGTCCGAAGTGACCGATGATGGCATTTGCGTTCTCCTTATATTTGTCGAGAAAGTCGGTGACGCCAGAGAATGCTATCTGGTTGATGTATTTGTCGATTTCTTCTTCGGTCATGCCTATACCATGGTCGCTGATAGTCAAGGTGCCTGCTTTCTCATCGAGTGATACACGTACAGTAGTGTCGCCCATTTCACCCTTGAAATCACCTTGTGCAGCAAGTGTCTTCAACTTCTGTGTGGCATCCACTGCGTTAGAAACCATCTCGCGGAGGAAGATGTCGTGATCAGAATACAAGAATTTCTTGATGACAGGGAAGATGTTCTCTGTCGTAACTCCAATATTACCTTTTTGTGCCATAATTATATCTTTTTAAGTTTATTGTATTTGTTGGTTGATGATTAGGGAAATTAAAACAATCCCAAACCATGATTGATTTTGCAAATAGTGTGCCAATTTTGCTGGCGTTTCTTCAGAGGTGACTTTGCCTTGTGACAAAATGATTTGTAACATGGCATTCAACATGTTACAAATTATAAAAAAGTGGTTGCCCTGGGTGACGATGTAGTTTTGGAGCACTACAAAATGTATCTTCTTGTATTTGAAATGTTTCATTGAGTCTTTTTTTGCAAATTTTTGCACAAAAAAAATGCCTGTTTCTGAAATTCTTTATATCTTTGCATTGAATTGGTAAAGATGTGAGTTGGTTTACACCTTGCTACCATTATTAATTTAATAACTGAAAACGATGCAACAGCAAGAATTCAAGTCAAATTTGATAGGAGAGTATTATGCTCAGCACTATGATGAGGTCAAGGCATTCGTGAAGTCTCGATTGCTTTATCCTGAAGATACAGAAGATATCGTTCAGAATATTTTTCTGCGCCTTCTGCAAATCGACAAGATGATTTCCACCATCACCTTGCCTTGCTTAGTCTATACCGTGGCTCGCAATCTGATTTGTGATAATTGGCGTCGTTACCAGTATCTCCATCGGTTTGAGCATGTCATAGAGAGTCGTGGAAAATCTTGTTTGGCTAAAGAAGATGTAGAGACTGTTTACTCTATGCATGAGATCAATGAAATCTTGGAACAGGGCATAGCCAGATTGGCGGAGAAAAATCGCACTGTCTACAAACTAAATTTATATGATGGTTTGCAAGTGAAGGAGATTGCCCTAAAACTTGACATAAAGTATAAGTCTGCGGAGAGACGGCTTGGGACTGCTCGCAAGGAGGTGAGGAAATACGTGAGGCAAATGTTGGCATGCTAATAGTGGGGCAAACGTAAACTTTTTGAAAAATGTTTTCTGTAATAGTTTCAGAAAAACAAAAGAGGATTGTCGGAAGGCAATCCTCTTTTGTTTTCATCTAAATTTCTTTAGTAATTCTTGAATAGCTAATTTCTAAAGCTTTCTGTTGCTTCTTGTAAGTTAGTTATACCAAATCTCACCACCCATAACTTCTTGGGTTTTTGCTGTTGTTTCTTGAATAGGGAGTGCTATCTCTACATAGTCCCCATAGTTCTTAGCATTTTCTGTCTTCATCTTTACTTAGTTTTTGTTGATTATTAGAAAAATTCATGCCTTATGATAAGGCTTGGCAAAGTTACGCTTTTTTTTAATGCGTGTCAATAGTAAGGGCTCATTATTTTGTAAATTTAACAAAACAATGAGCCCTTGTGCATTAACTTGTTATAATTATTCGGGAAATATCAGTCATTATGCCTTTTTAGGTGCATTTCGTAAAATTTCAAGCAAGTGGTCCCAAACCATCTGCACGGTAGGAATCAGAAGTGCTTCTTGAGGCGTATGAACATTGCGGAGGGTAGGTCCAAAGCTTACCATGTCGAGGTCAGGATACTTTTCTGAGAAGAGACCGCATTCCAAACCGGCGTGGATGCCCTTTACCAATGGCTCCTTGTGAAAAAGTTTTTCATAACTCTTCACGGTTAGGTCGGTGAGTTTGCTGTCTGCTCTCATCTTCCAAGCTGGATATTTGTCACCTACGGAAATTTTGGCTCCAGCTAACTGGAATGCGGCCTTGACGGTATTGGTCATGTTTTCGAGATTGCTCATCACATTGCTTCGCTGAGATGCTACGATATCGATTTGGTCATCCTTGGTAGCAACGCTTGCCACATTGCTCGAGGTTTCTACCATCCAGGCGATAGCCTCATCCTGGCATTGTGTGAGGGGACCGTTGTCAACAGCTTGCAAAGCCATGATGAACCTGTCGGCTACGTCCTTCTCTATGACTGTAGATCTGTCTGTGCTCTCCATGTTGAAAAGCATTTCTTGTTCGGTAACGTGGAATTCATCTTCTACCTCAGAGGCAAAGACATTCCAGTCTGCACGTACTTGCTCTTTGTCGGAATTCTTGACGGCGAAGACTATTTGTCCGTCGCGAGGGATGGCATTGTGCATCTTGCCGCTATTGAAGCTTGCCAATCTGATGCCGCCTCCCAACTTCTCCATTTGGATGTAGAGGAAGCGAGCCAAGATCTTTATGGCGTTCGCGCGCTTCTTGTCTATGTCGTCGCCAGAGTGACCACCATTAAGGCCCTTTAGCGAAATTTTGAGGAAGAAATAATCGGCTGGAGCTTCCTCTCGCTTGAAATGGAATGTGGCATGAGTGGTCTGTCCACCTGCGCAAGAGACAAAAATAAGTCCTTCGTCCTCAGAGTCGAGGTTGATGAGCATCTTTCCTGTCATAAAACCAGCCTTCATTCCATGGGCACCTGTCAAGCCAGTCTCCTCGTCACGTGTGAAAACGCACTCGATTGGACCATGCTCGATGTCGTGGCTGTCAAGGATGGCTTGCTCAATGGCGCAGCCAATGCCGTCGTCAGCTCCCAAGGTAGTGCCTTTCGCCTTCAGCCAGTCGCCATCCACGTAAGTCTGGATGGCATCGTGATGAAAGTCGAAGTCGACGTCTACAAGTTTGTCGCACACCATATCCATGTGGCTTTGAAGGATAATGGTTTCTCTGTCTTCGAACCCAGATGTGGCTGGTTTGCGGATAATGACATTGCCAGTTTCATCAACAAGTGTTTCGAGCTGACGACTCTTACCAAACTCCTTAAGGAACTCGATCATGTTCTCCTCGTGCTTGGATGGACGAGGAATTTGATTGATTTTAGCAAACTGCTCGAACACGCAAGCAGGCTTTAATTCATTCTTATTCATTATTTTCTCTTATTTTTTTTGGAAAATTCCACGAAATATATTACCTTTGCAACCAAAAAGCTATAAAGGCACTGCAAAGGTAATAAAAATGATAAAATTATTGTTATTTAGCGTGTTAATAATTGCTATCAGCGTAGCATTATTATCAGTGAAGCTGATTTTTAAGAAGAATGGAAAGTTCTCATCCCAGCATGTGCATGATAATCCAGGATTGCGCAAGCAAGGCATTCATTGCGTTATCGATCAAGATCGAGAGGCGAGAGAATCGGGAAAGGCTTATTAAAAAAGTAGTAAACATTAAAATAATAAACGATATGAAAAAGAACATTTTGGGTTCAGTGGCTGTTGCGGCTGTTGCTGCTTTGTCACTTGTATCATGCAACAAGTCTCAGCCACAGGTTGAGGCAAAGTCTGAGAGCAAGGCTCCTGCAGAGTTGAAGATTGCCTATGTTGAAGTCGACTCTATCATGACTCAGTATAAGTTTGCTAAAGAGTATGCTTCTCTCCTTGAGAAAAAAGGTCAGAACATCCAAGCGACTCTCGCTCAGAAGCAACAAGGGTTGCAAGCTGCCGCAGCTAACTTTCAACAGAAGATTCAGCAAAATGCTTACACTCGTGAGCAGGCTGAGGCTGTTCAGGCTGGCTTGCAAAAGCAGAACAATGACTTGCAGGGCTTACAACAGAGATTGAGCACAGAGTTTGCTGCCGAGCAGGACAAGTACAATAAGGCTCTTCATGATAGTATCGCTCACTACTTGGCTATTTACAACAAGGATAAGAAGTATAGTATCATCTTCTCTAAGAGTGGTGACAACTTACTTTATGCCGACCAAGCTTATGATATAACAAAGGAAGTGATCGCTGGCTTGAATAAGGCTTATAAGAGCAACTTGTCTGCAACCCCTGCAAAGAAGTAAAAGTAGATAATACCTTTTCTCTCATTATTGCTTTTTTATGAAGAAAAGGTTATTGTTTATCAATAGCATTAAGTTTGGCCATATAACTTTCGCAAGAAAGTTATGTGGCCTTTAATTTTAGAAAAACATTTTTGTTTATGCTTAGAAGCGATAGATATTCGTATATATTGGACTATTTCAGAAAGAATATGCCTATTGTAACTACCGAACTGCAATTTGGAAGTGCTTTTCAATTGTTGGTTGCTACGCTATTGTCGGCTCAATGTACAGACAAACGTATCAATCAGGTCACACCTGGCTTGTTCGCCAGGTATCCTGATGCCAAGGCGATGTCGCAAGCCGCAGTTGAAGATATATATGAGTTTATCAAGTCTGTGAGTTATCCAAATGCCAAGGCGAAGCATTTGGCGGATATGTCACGTATGATTGTAAGCCATTTTGATGGAAATGTGCCCGAAGAAATGAGTGAATTGACATCTTTGCCTGGTGTTGGTAGGAAAACAGCCAATGTGATTCGTGCGGTTTGGTTTGGCAAGGCAACAATGGCTGTAGATACTCATGTTTATAGGGTCAGCCATCGTTTGGGATTAGTTCCCCGAGCAGCTGATACGCCTCGGAAAGTTGAGGATTACTTGATGAGGCATATTCCTGAAAACGAAATTCCGAACGCTCACCATTGGATACTTCTTCATGGAAGATATGTATGCAAAAGTGCACGCCCGGAATGTGATAAATGTCCGTTTATGGATATTTGCCCAAAAAATCTGAAAGATAGCAAGTTGGGATAAAGCTATCTTTATCCTCTTTTATTAGGGGAGATAGTTTGGGCATCCTATTGTGTCCAAAATGTACTTCAGAATAAGTCGAGAATCTTGTCTATTAATTTTTCGATAGCTGTACTATCAGAAGATACCTCGTCAATTTTCTTGTTGATTTTCTCTTCAACCTTCTTGCTTGCGTGATCTACAATCTTGTCGACGGCTTTATTGGCTTTTTCTTCTATCTTGGATTGGATGCCAGTATTCTCGTCGGCAGAATTGTCTGTTTGAGTGTATGCATCAGATGAATTTTGAGAATCATCATCACCCTTGTTGAATTCTGTGGAGTTGTCCGCGTTGTCCGGATTTCCTGATTCTTCAAATTCGGAGTTATTGGTTTGCGAATCCTTTTCTAATGCTTTTTCTAAATCATCTGCATTCATTGTGATTACTTTTCCTAAGACACCATAGCTAATGGTGTGCTCTTTTCCGTCAATGGTTATGGCTCCTTTTGAGAACAATAGATAGTTATGATATTCAAAAAGCTGATTGAGCGCATTGTCCATGAAACTGCCAGCCATCATTCGGGCCATCATTCTGAAGCCTTGGGTGAAAATGTCTGAGCTTGATGAAGATGTTGCCTTATCGATAGCCTTGCTTACCTCTGTGCGGATAGCATTCTCATGTGCTTCCTTGCTTGGGTTTGATGCGACGAGAATGATGAGGAGAAGTAATGCTGCACCTCCAAAGATTTTATAGCGTAGCGTCGATTTTTTCGGAGACTGCTGATTTCCTTGCCCAAAGCTTTCTTGGTTGAAACTGGAATCGTTTTCTTGTTGCTGGCATTGCTCCTGAGAGAAATTTCTTTGCTGATAAGAATCCTCTCTGTAGCTTTCTGGAATAGGAGGGATGGAAGGTTGATTGACAGTTTGACCATTGCAACCGCTATGTGTATTGCTATTCTCCTTTAAGATGTAGCGCAATTCGTTGACTTTCCATGCTGGTTGCCAGTCTTCCATTCCCTCTCTCCAAACAAGAGTTTCTGGTTTGATTCTTTTCTCTGCAAGTTGGGATATTGCTAAAGGTCCAACTTGTTGTCCGTTTTCTATGATGAAAAATTCCATTTTATATAATGTAAAGCTATAACTGATGTACAAAGCTAAAATGCTATTTCAAGTTATGGAGTTGTATCGTGTTACAGAATACATACTAATGTGTTGCCTTCCACCAGCCTGTTTTCTGTTTGCCCTTAATCGCAACGCTGTTTTGGCTTGGATCAGAAATAGACAATCCACAATAGTTTTTGATCTTGATAAACTTGCTTTGTGTAAGGCCTAACGCGGTTATTACCGAATCTGTGGTTTGTGATGACTTCACGGTTTCCTTAAGTTGGTTGGTGAAATTATCCTTCAGAACACCGCTTGGGCAAAGGCTGTCTACATATACTTTCATATCGAAAAATAATGTAGGTGAGAATCCATCGAGTGGTTGTATCGAGTCCAGGGAAACTGTAGTGGCCAAGGAGTATTTCTCGTTAATTGCCTTCATGGAATTTGCTAACTTGTCTAATTGTCTACAATCTATAGCAGCCATATTACAGTAAGGTGCCTTTGCCGTATTCTTGTAGAAGTTGACCATACCAGAAACAATGCTGGCATAGTTCGGGTTAGAACCATTGAGATAATTCCACAGGGATTTATAAGGAACGCCTGCTGCTAAAATTTCACTACTTGACGCTATCAAGAAGTTGGTCGCATCTTTTAATGCGTAGGCAGTCTCAACGTTACCCATATAGCATGCGTCAAAAAGAATGTACTGCATCTTGATGCCACTCATCTGTATAGCATCGGCCAATGTGTTTACGTTAAGCGCACCTTCTGAAAGGCTTACACTTCCGAAGAATCGAGTCAAAGGATTGTTGGCATCGTCTCCGAATTGCAAACCGCTGAAGCTTTCTGGTATACGATAAGTTCCAGAGTACGGCTTGGCTTTATTGGGATAATCTTCCCAATCTTCGGAATAAGTCCATCCGCAGCCATGGCATCCAATAATCATAGCATAGTTGAGTGCCTCTGCATTTGATTTTACGTCGTTGATGATGCTTGCCAATCCTTGGGCTGTATTATAAGTGATTCCGTCATAGGTCTTTATTGGTATACGGTTCACTTCCTTGTTGGCTTCATCATATTGTAAGTCATAAAGAACACTTCTGTCCTTGCTTTCACTAAAGAAAACCATGACACGAGTGTTGTTGAGCCCTTTCTTTTCCTTGATGCCTGCGCAGATGCTGTCGACGTTGGCTTTCAGATTAGCGGTCAGTCCCGTGGAGCTATATCCACCAGACCAAGGGTAAAAGACAAAGATGGTTTGTTTGTTGACGGTATCTACATCAACACCTTCGTCGCTACAGCTCGAAAAGCTGAGCCATAGCGACAAAGTCAATAAGAAAAAAGTGAATATTCTTTTCATTACACAAAAATCAAGGTATATTACTTTTTGCGAAGTTCCTCGATGGTGGCCTTCAGGGCAGCGATCTTCTCTACAGAGTCGCTTTCTTTCTTGCGCTCCAAAGCAACAACCTTCTCTGGGGCATGAGCCACGAAGTTTTCATTGCTGAGCTTTTTGCGAACGCCTATCAAGAAACCTTCCAAGTGCTTGAGTTGTGCCTCCGCCTTCTCGATTTCGGCTGCTACGTCGATGAGGTCGCCCAATGGTACGGCAAACTCGTCGGTGCCTACCATGAAACTTGAAGCGTCTGCGCTCTTCTCTGAGATAACCTCAATCTTGTCGAGGTTCGCCATCTTGAGGGTTACGTCGTTGTAAGCCTCGAAGTCGTTCTGACCTACAACCTGAAGTGTCAACAGCTCTTTCTGGGCGATGTTCTTCTGGTTGCGGACGGTACGAACACCTGCGATGATCTGCTTCACGTTCTCGATGTCGGCTGTAAGCTTCTTGTCCTCATCAGAAGGAGCTGGAATCTCCAACTTCTCGCGCATGATGCTCTCGCCCTCCTTGCGGTCGTAGATGTGCTGCCACAACTCCTCGGTGATGAATGGCATGAATGGATGGAGCATCTTCAAGAGTGCGTCGAAGAACTTCAATGTGGCATCGTAGCTCTTCTGGTCGATAGGCTGGCCATAAGCTGGCTTCACCATCTCCAAGTACCAAGATGAGAACTCATCCCAGAACAACTTATAGACGGTCATCAAAGCCTCAGAGATACGATACTCCTTGAATTGCTTCTCCATCTCCTCATTAACCTCCTTGAGCTTGGCGTCAAACCACTTCACTGCGATTTCTGCGCTCTTAGGCTGAGCGATGTCGGCTGTCTCCCAACCCTTAACGAGACGGAAGGCATTCCAAATCTTATTGTTGAAGTTACGTCCCTGCTCGCAAAGGCTCTCGTCGAAGAGGATGTCATTGCCGGCTGGAGCAGAAAGCATCATACCCATACGTACACCGTCAGCGCCAAACTTGTCGATGAGGTCGATAGGGTCTGGTGAGTTACCGAGACTCTTGCTCATCTTGCGGCCGAGCTTATCACGAACGATACCTGTGAAGTATACGTGCTTGAATGGCATCTTGCCACGATACTCGTAGCCAGCCATAATCATACGTGCCACCCAGAAGAAGATGATGTCTGGACCTGTTACCAAGTCGCTGGTAGGGTAGTAGTAGTTAATCTCCTCATTGTCAGGATGCTCAATGCCATCGAAGAGGGAGATAGGCCACAACCAAGAAGAGAACCATGTGTCGAGACAGTCGCTTTCTTGCTCCAAGTCCTCAGCCTTGATGTTGGCGTTCTTCTGCTGAGCCAACTTTAATGCCTCCTCTGCGGTCTCGGCTACTACGAAGTCCTGCTTGCCATTGTTGCTGAAGTAGTAGGCTGGGATGCGATGACCCCACCAGAGCTGACGGCTGATGCACCAGTCCTTGATGTTCTCCAACCAGTGGCGATAGGTGTTCTTATACTTCTTAGGGTAGAACTCAATGTCATCATCCATTACTGGAGGAAGGGCGATGTCAGCGAAGTGCTGCATCTTGAGGAACCACTGTGTGGAGAGCTTTGGCTCGATAGGCACATTGGTACGCTCTGAGAATCCCACCTTATTATTATAGTCCTCAATCTTCTCCATCAATCCGGCGTTCTGCAGGTCGATGGCAATCTGCTTGCGCACGTCCATACGGTCCTGACCTACGTACATACCAGCAGCCTCGCTGATGGTACCGTTGTCATTGAAGATGTCGATGGTCTGAAGACCGTGCTTCAGTCCGAGGGCGTGGTCGTTGATGTCGTGGGCTGGAGTTACCTTCAAGCAACCTGTACCAAACTCGATGTCTACGTAAGAGTCCTCGATAACAGGAATCTCACGGTTAACGAGAGGCACGATCACGTGCTTGCCCTTCAACCATGTGTTCTTCTTATCCTCTGGGTTGATGCACATGGCTGAGTCGCCCATGATAGTCTCAGGACGAGTGGTAGCTACTACAGCATAATATCCCTTGTCGTCCTTGTGCATCACGTTGCCTTCCTCTACCTGCTGGCAGTCGTTCTCCACTACGTAATACTTCAGGTAGTAGAGCTTAGAGTGCTCGTCCTTGTAGATAACCTCCTCGTCAGAGAGTGCGGTCTGAGCCTTAGGGTCCCAGTTTACCATACGTACGCCACGATAGATAAGTCCCTTGTTGTAGAGGTCGCAGAATACGTGGATCACGGCGCGAGAACGAGTCTCGTCCATGGTGAATGAGGTGCGGTCCCAGTCGCAGCTGGCACCCAGGCGGCGCAACTGCTTGAGGATGATGCCTCCGTGCTCGTGTGTCCAGTCCCAAGCATGCTTGAGGAATTCCTCACGAGTCAAGTCTGTTTTTTTGATGCCCTGCTGAGCGAGGCGGTTTACCACCTTGGCCTCGGTAGCGATGCTGGCGTGGTCGGTACCAGGCACCCAACAAGCGTTCTTGCCCTCCATGCGCGCACGGCGAACGAGAATATCCTGAATCGTATTGTTGAGCATGTGACCCATGTGGAGCACACCAGTTACGTTTGGTGGAGGGATCACCACAGTATAAGGTTCACGACCATCTGGCTTAGAGCTGAAGAGCTTGTTGTCGAGCCAGTACTGATACCATTTACTTTCCACTGCTTGTGGATCGTACTTACTTGCTAATTCCATATTATTATATCTTTATTTATTTCTTTTTCTTAAAAAACGATGCAAAGATACTACTTTTTGGTCGAAAAACATTATCTTTGCAACAAAATTAGGATTTTTTGCATAGAAACGCAAGCGGACAAGGTTCATACTCATGTTTTAAGAGTATATTTTTGTGTTCTGGTACTTTGCGTGGAACTAAATGTGATATGCATTTGCAACAAGTCTTGAAGAAAAATAAAATAAATGTGATTATGCATACAAAAGAAGAAAAATTGGCGGCGTTCAGTCGCTTGTTGGATGTGCAAGATCGCTTACGTATCCAATGCCCTTGGGACAAAAAGCAAACTTTCGAGAGCCTTCGCCCTAATACTATCGAAGAAACTTTCGAACTTTGTGATGCGCTCATGAAGCGCGATTACAAGGATATTAAGAAGGAATTGGGTGATGTCTTGGAGCACGTGATGTTTTATAGCATCATTGGCAGAGAAGATGGTGAGTTCGATATTTGTGACGTCTGCAACCAAGAAGCTGACAAGCTCATGTTCCGTCATCCTTTCATCAATTGGCAGGAGGAGGGCGATTGGACAGTGTCTAATCCTGACATGTATATCAATGAGGAGGGACAAGTGGTGTATCGTTCGATAGAAGAGAAATGTTCCAAGGGTTCTTCTTCCGAGGCATCCTCTGAGGCAACGAGAGCTTTGGGACAGGACAAGCCTAAAAGCGCTGCTTCTGTAGAGAAAACTTGGGAACAAATCAAGCAGCAAGAAAAGGATGGCAACGAGAGAGTCTTGAGTGGTGTTCCTGACGCTTTGCCTTCTCTTATCAAGGCCTATCGCATCCAAGACAAGGCGCGTAATGTCGGTTTTGATTGGAAAGAAAAGGAGGATGTTTGGGATAAAGTGCAGGAAGAACTTGAGGAACTCAAGGTGGAACTTGCCAAGGAAGACAAAGAGAACTCAACCAAGGAATTGGGTGACTTCCTCTTCTCAGTCATCAATGCTGCTCGCCTCTACAAGCTGAATCCTGACAATGCCTTGGAGATGACCAACCAGAAATTTATCCGCCGTTTCAACTACGTGGAAGATCATTCTCTTAAGCAAGGTAAAAACTTGAAAGAGATGACCTTGGAAGAAATGGATGAACTGTGGAACGAAGCAAAAGCTAAAGAAAAAGAGGCAAATCTGAAACGTTAATATGTGGCATTTTGATAAGATATGTTGTAGAATAACGTATAATGATGCTGTAGATTAATAAAGTATGTTGTAAAAACTAACGTGTGACTAAAAATATCATATACAATGAAAAAACTTGTTTATCTTTCAATGGCGTTGGCGATGCTCTTTGCCGCCAATAGTTGCAACAACAATAAGTCTAAGCCTGTCATTTCGGCAAATGACTCTGTGATTGTTGACGAAGACATGTTGGATAGTACCATCTATGGTGTTTGTGGTGAAGGTACCACGATGCACAATATAGAATTGATAACGGACGCAGGAGACACGCTTCATGTATTTGTAGACGATGAAAATCCTCAGATTGTAAAAGGCGGTTTGCTGTCTGGCGACCGTATTGCCTTGATAGGTTATGAGAACGAGGACAAGGAGTCGGGAGAAAACTTTGTTGCGCAAAATGTCATCAACCTGACTTCGCTCCTCGGTAAATGGACAAGTATCGACAAGAACTTTGAAATCATTGAGGGTGGACAGGTGAAGAATAATGTGAAGGCAGAGCAAAATCCTTGGACTGCTTGGAAAATCGTAAACGGAAAGCTCTTGCTTAACAAAGATACTTTCGAAATCGACAACTTAGGGCCTGATAGTTTATATCTTGAGAATAAAGTTGGAATCTTTACTTTCAAAAGACAGGAGTAATTCTACGTTATGGAACCATTTGTAGTACATATCTTGGGGTGTGGCAGTGCTCTGCCCACCCTTAAACATAATGCGTCTTCGCAAGTCGTTGAGTTGCGAGGCAAGGCTTTTATGATTGATTGTGGCGAAGGTACTCAGATGCAACTTCGTCGCAGTCGTATCCATTTTGCAAAAATCAACGCTATTTTTATTTCTCATCTTCATGGCGACCATTGCTTTGGCTTGCTTGGCTTGCTTTCCACCTTTGGCATGTTGGGAAGAACGAGCAAGTTGAAGGTTTATGCTCCAATGAGTTATGAGGATTTGTTTAAGCAACAGATAGATTTTTTTATGCAAGGCTTGGAGTATGAGATAGAGTTCGTTCCTGTGGATACCGAAAAGCATGAAGTCATCTATGAAGACAAGTCTTTGACAGTGGAGTCTATTCCGCTTTGCCATCGTATGCCTTGTTGCGGCTATCTGTTTCGTGAGAAGCCAACCTTGCCACACATCCGTCGGGACATGATAGACTATTATGAAATTCCGATAAGCCAGATAAACAACATTAAAAATGGTGCAAGTTGGACAACTCCTGATGGTGACGTGATTCCTAACGAGAGGTTAGTGGAACCCGCCGACTCTGTCAGAAGTTATGCTTATTGCAGTGATACGAAGTATTTGCCAAAACTGCATGAACTTGTCGAAGGGGTATCCATGCTTTATCATGAAAGTACTTATACGAAGGAAAACCAAGATCGTGCCAAACTCTATTATCATTCGACAGCAGAGCAAGCTGCTATGGTGGCAAGAGATGCACATGTTGGAAAACTTCTGTTAGGTCATTATAGCGCCAGATATAATAATGAGGATGTTTTGCTCAGGGAAGCAAAGCAAGTATTCGAAAATTCCTACCTTTCAAAGGAAGGTTTGTGTTTCAAAATTTGAGGAATAGTTCTTCAAAGTTGAGTTTCGAAAGTGTTTTTTCAAAAAAAATGGCATCTTCATGCAAGGATTCGTACATGTGGATGTTTTATAGATAAATGGAATCAGAAAAAGAACTTTTAGAAGAAATCAAAACCGGCAATCGTCAGGCTTTGCACCACTTATACAATCGCTATGTCGGTTACGCCATGGCGATTGCAAAGCGTTATGCACCAGAGCAGGACGATGCCAATGATATCATTCAAGAAAGTTTTGTGAAGATTCTTACATCCATTCAAAAGTTTGAATATCGTGGTGAAGGCTCACTCAAGGGATGGTTGTTGAGAATCGTTGCGAATGAGTCCATCTCTTATGTCAAGCGGAAAGGGCGATTTGCTTTCGTGGAAAATTTCCCCGATGAGCCTGACGAAGGGACGCCAGATGTGGAGAGAATTCCACAGAAAGTTCTCAATCGATTGATTGGTGAGCTGCCGACGGGCTACAGGCTTGTTCTCAACATGTATGTTTTCGAACAGAAAAGCCACAAGGAGATAGCCGAGCAACTCGGAATCAAGGAAGCCACATCTGCATCACAATATCTAAGAGCCAAGAAACTTTTGGCTCGAAAAATAAAGGATTATCTAAATAACAATGAATATGAGTAACGATTGGACAAACAAACTTCGAGACTGTATGGCAGACTACCAAGAGCCTGTCAAGGATGACTTGTGGGCAGCTATTGAACAATCGCTTGCTCAGCAGTCACAAGATATACATCCACTGAAACTGCAAGAAGAACCAAAAGCTTCTATCCGTCTTTTCTCTTTGCGTCGGCTTTCCATTGCGGCCGCAATCGCAACTTTAGCAGTAGGAGGAAGTTATGTGTTTTTGCATCCTTGGGGAGAAAATACAGATGCACAGGTCGCTTCTGTTCTCAATGCAAATGAAAAAACTCAAAAGGCTTTCGATAAAAACACAGAATCTTCTCTTTTGGAATCTGCCAATGCAGGTGCTAACGAAGGTATTTCTACGGAGCATCATGCCCATGGAAGTGTGGCGAGTTCAATAGCTCTGAAGAAGGCTTGGTCGAATTCTAACGGAAATCGTTGGAAATCTACAGAGGAACTTGCTTTAGCTTCAGAAGTATCAACTTATGCTTCTGCTGACGCCGTTTTGGGACAAACTGTAAATTCGGTTTCTGAAAAGAAATCTTCGACAGATGTTGCCTCAAAGGAAATTCGCAATTCAGATGCATCTCAATCTTCAAGACGAGTGGAGAAAAAAAACGGCAATGACAAAGACTTTGGTTATGGTCTTTATGGAGCAAGCTATCAGGAGAACAGAAAAAAGTCGCAGAACACCTTGGCTTTCAATCTTTATGGTGAAAATGGATTTGTGGTGGATAATGGTTCTGGCAATCAAGCTCCATTCCAACTCTCTGATGCGATGGCCGACCCTATGTTGCCTGCATTCACGGCAAGCAATAATGAGAACACGCCAGTTTTTGATTCGAAGGTCGTGGGACTTCTTGCTGCGCAAGAGTACAAGCAGGAAGCTAAGCATCACCAGCCAATATCTGTAGGATTGCAAGTTGGATTTGGCATTGCGCCACGATTGAGACTGACGACCGGTGTTGTTTACACGAAAGCAAGCTCTGAATTTATTGTTTCTGCTCATAACAACGAAACCGTAACGACTCAGGAATTGCATTATGTGGGAATTCCATTGAACCTTTCTTATGAGGTTTGGGGTACCAAGCAATTCCATACCTATGTTACTGTAGGTGGTGAGGGAGATGTAAATGTCAAGAACAACACGAAGACGGATGATGTATGTGTGAGCAGCAAGCGTGATCGTATGCAATGGTCTGGTAAAGCTTCTGTAGGTGCTCAATTCGACGTCATTCCACAATTGGGAATCTACGTGGAGCCTGGTGCGAAGTATTACTTCGACAATGGAAGCCAGATTGAAAATACATTTAAAGACAAAAAGTTGAATTTCAATTTCCAGTTTGGTCTCCGCTGGAATGTAGGAAAATAATGTGTTTAGAGATGAGGAATGTCGTTAGGATATGTCTGTCAGAAAGGTGTTCCTTGACATTCGAAAAACAGGAATTTGTTTTTTTTGAAATTGAATCCGGGTTTCGGCTTCACCTTTCACCTTTTTGCTGTAAACCCCGATAAAGACAGGAAAAACGAGGTGAAGGCAGTAGCAAAAGTCTTCCCTTGCTTTCCTTGCCTTCACCTTGATATTACGATGAGAGTTAATTCTTGAAACTATGTATTGGGGCAGGTATGCGACCCACACGGTTGACAAAGGCGTCACAACTGAATGAATTGACTGGCATGATTGGAGCATGCCCCAACAAACCGCCAAAGTCCACGTTGTCGCCCACTTTCATACCGACAACAGGAATCACGCGAACAGCAGTTGTCTTTTGGTTGATCATTCCGATGGCTGCCTCATCTGCGATCACACCAGAAATGGTTGTTGCTGGAGTATCGCCTGGAATAGCAATCATGTCCAAACCCACAGAGCATACGCAAGTCATAGCCTCCAACTTCTCGATGGTTAAGGCACCAGCCTCAACAGCATCAATCATACCTTGGTCTTCGCTGACAGGAATAAAAGCTCCACTCAAACCACCGACGTATGATGAAGCCATGATACCACCTTTCTTAACTTGGTCGTTCAAAAGCGCCAATGCTGCAGTTGTACCAGGTGCTCCTGGATGCTCCAGTCCGATTTCCTTCAAAATGTCAGCCACGCTATCTCCTATGGCTGGAGTAGGGGCAAGGGAGAGGTCGATGATGCCGAATGGGATGCCCAAGCGAGCTGATGCCTCCTTGGCAACCAACTGTCCCACACGGGTAATCTTGAAAGCGGTACGCTTGATGGTCTCGCAAAGTACCTCAAAACTTTCACCTCTTACGCTTTCCAACGCATATTTCACTACGCCAGGACCGCTGACACCGACGCTGATGACTGCATCCGCCTCACTGACACCATGGAATGCGCCTGCCATGAATGGGTTGTCATCAGGGGCATTGCACAGTACCACCAATTTGGCGCATCCCAATGAACCTTTGTCCTTCGTGGCCTCGGCTGTATCTTTTACGATTTGTCCCATCAAGCGGACGGCATCCATGTTAATGCCCGTCTTTGTAGAACCTACGTTGACGGAGCTGCAGATGAACTCAGTCTGTGCCAAGGCTTGTGGGATAGAGCGAATCAATAGCTCATCGCTCTTGCTCATGCCCTTGCTGACAATGGCGGAATAACCACCCAAGAAATTGACGCCTAATTCCTTGGCACATTTGTCAAGTGTCTTGGCTATTTTCACGTAGTCGTCTGTTGTCTTGCAAGCAGAACCGCCTACGAGAGAAATCGGGGTGATGGCGATTCGTTTGTTGACAATAGGAACTCCAAATTCCTTGGAGATGTCCTCGCCGGTTTTCACCAGATTCTTGGCGAGACGGGTAATTTTGTTGTATATGTTCTGACAGAGCACTTCTACATCTGTAGCGGCACAATCCAACAGGTTGATACCCATTGTGATGGTACGTACGTCAAGGTTCTCTTGCTCAATCATCTTGTTGGTTTCTATAACCTCAGAAATATTAATCATCCTTATTTTGAATTAAGAATTTGTAATTAAGAATTAAAAAGCATTTGCCTTCAAAAAGCTGTTGCAGTCTTTTCTATTGGTTTTTAATTAGATGCGGTGCATCATGTCGAAGATTTCCTCGCGCTGGGTCTTAATCTGAACCCCCATTCCTTTACCAATCTCTGCGAGCTCGTCGGCAACGCTTTCGAAAGATTTCTTCATCTTGCCCATGTCGACAATCATCATCATGTTGAAATACTCTTGTACGATGGTCTGTGAGATGTCAAGGATGTTGATGTCGTTCTCTGCCAAATAGGTACAAACCTTGGCAATAATACCGACGGTATCCTTGCCCACTACTGTAATAATCGTTCTGTTCATGATTCTATTCTTTTTAATTGGTAAAAATTCTGGTTGCAAAAGTAACACATTATTGTCGTTCTGCCAAATATTTTTGCAAAAAGTTAGGTTTTTGCTATTGAAAACGCTCTTTTGCTTGGTTGCCAAGCAAAAGAGCGCAATATTTTTGTGCTAAAACATTTATTTTGTGCCGAAGTACAAGAATAGCATTCCCAACAATACCAAGAGTAGGTCGACGAACTTGGCCTTGAGGTTCTTCTCGTGGAAGATGGCAGCTCCGAATAGGAAGCTTACGATGACACTGCCTCGACGTATCATGCTCACGATGCTAATCATCGCTCCAGGTAAACTCAATGCGTAGAAATACACGAAATCGGCGGCACTCAGGAAAATGCTGATGAAAACTATGGACCAATGCCAGTGGAATGGGGTGGACTTCTTGTGGGTTGGCCACCAGATGATGAGCATCATGGCTCCCATCAAAAAACATTGGTAGATGTTGTACCAGCTTTGCACGATCATTCTGTCAAGTCCCACGCCACCATTCTCTGGCGATGCCATAAGGTACTTGTCGTATAGGCCACTGATGGCTCCTAAGACCGCGGCCAAGACGATGAAGTATATCCATTTGTCGTGCTTGAAGTCGATGCCTTCTTTCTTGCCACTTTTGCTGAGCATGGCAAATGAGATGACAGCCAAGATGACACCTATCCATTGATAGAGGTTGAGCACCTCGCCATAGACGAGGAGTGCTCCCACGAGTGTCATCACGGGACGGGTGGCATTGATGGGACCTACGATGGTGAGTGGCAAATGCTTCATGCCAAAATAGCCAAACACCCAACTGCTCAGTACAATAAAACTCTTGAGTACGATGTATTTATGTACACCCCATCCTCCTTCTGCCACATGAAATATCGTTCCATCTAATTGATTGCCCGTGTAGCTCATCACGATGAAAGGGATGAAGATGAGCGATGAAAACAGCGTGTTCAAGAAGAGCACGGGAATCACGGCGTTACCCGAAAGTGCCTTTTTCTTAAAGGCATCATAAAAACCCAGCAATGTTGCTGAGAGAAATGCTAAAATTAACCACATTTTTTATACCTATTTATATTAAATACCTATTAAGTTTTATCCTTATATTTTTTATCCCTTGTGTCTGGACATTTATGTCATCTCAGCCATTGACATGTCAAGCCATACCTTGGGTGGATTATTTGGTCTCCAGTTCTTTTTCCAATCTGATGATTTCGTCACGATATTGTGCTGCCTGCATGAAGTCAAGGTCTTTGGCTGCTTGCACCATCAACGCTTTCGTGCTCTCAATGCTCTTCTCCAACTCCTCCTTCGACATAGAACGTACGATAGGGTCGGCTGCGAAGGCGGCTCCCTCTGGCTCTACGTACGCTCGCTTGTCTGATGAGCCAATGCCCACATTGACACTCATGCGACCATTTCCATCCATTCTGTCTTTGCCAAGGCTTGCTGCACCTTGTTCTTCCTTGTTGGAAGTTGGCAAGGCGGAAGTGATGGCTTTCACGATTTGCTTTGGCGTGATGCCATGGTCGGCGTTGTATTTGAGCTGGATGCTGCGGCGACGGGCCGTCTCGTCAATAGTGCGCTGCATGCTTTCTGTGATGTTGTCGGCATACATGATTACCTTTCCGTTCACGTTTCTCGCCGCACGTCCCGCAGTCTGGGTCAATGAGCGATGACTGCGCAAGAATCCTTCCTTGTCGGCATCCAAGATGGCTACAAGCGAGACTTCCGGCAAGTCGAGACCCTCACGAAGCAAGTTCACGCCTACGAGAACGTCATAGAGTCCGGCTCTAAGGTCATTCATGATTTTCACTCGGTCGAGCGTTGCCACGTCGCTATGTATGTATGCTGCCTTCACGTCGTGGTTGAGAAGAAATTCTGTTAACTCCTCAGCCATGCGCTTGGTCAATGTTGTTATCAGCACACGTTCGTCACGATGAGTTCTTGTCAGTATCTCGTCCAATAAGTCGTCTATCTGGTTCTCGCTTGGTCTCACTTCGATTTCTGGGTCGAGCAATCCAGTAGGACGAATCAATTGTTCTACGACGATTCCCTCGGATTCTCTCAGCTCGTAATCTGCCGGTGTGGCACTCACGTAGATGGCTTGAGGAATCATGGAGTGGAATTCATCGAAGGTGAGCGGACGGTTGTCGAAGGCGGCAGGCAATCGAAAACCATATTCTACCAAGTTTTTCTTCCTGGCTCTATCACCTCCATACATGGCACCGATTTGCGGAATGCTCACATGGCTCTCATCTACTACCAAGAGAAAATCCTTTGGGAAAAAGTCGAGCAAGCAATACGGACGCTCACCAGCCTGTCGACCATCGAAATAGCGGGAGTAGTTCTCGATACCGGAGCAATGTCCCAATTCCTTGATCATCTCCATGTCGTATTCCACGCGCTCCTTGATGCGTTGTGCCTTTATGCCATCACCGATGCTCTGGAAAAACTCCACTTGCTTTATCAGGTCGTCCTGTATCATCCGGATGGCATGCTCGGTTTGCTCTTTTGTGGTGACAAAAAGATTCGCAGGATAAATCTCATAACTGTCGAAAGATTCAAGGCGATGGAATGTGAGGGAGTCTACTTCCTCAATGTTGTCTATCTCGTCGTCCCACCATGTTACACGCAGCACATTGTCGCTGTAAGCCATGAAAATGTCAACCGTCTCACCCTTCACGCGGAAGTTTCCACGTTGCAGTTCTATGTCGTTTCTGACATACAATGCATCCACCAATTGTCTCAAGAAATCATTTCTGTCGAGTCTCTGTCCTCGCTTGATCTTGATGATGTTCTCTTGCATGGCTGTTGGACCGCCCATACCATAGATGCAAGAGACGGATGACACCACGATGACGTCTTTTCTACCTGAAAGCAAGGCTGAGACGGCACCCAGGCGCAACTTGTCGATTTCGTCGTTGATGGCAAGGTCTTTCTCGATGTATGTGTCTGTAGTCGGGAGGTAAGCCTCAGGCTGATAGTAGTCGTAGTAAGACACGTAATATTCAACTGCATTTTCTGGGAAGAAACCCTTCATCTCCTGGTAGAGTTGTGCTGCCAAGGTCTTGTTATGGCTGAGAATGAGGGTTGGCTTGCCCACGTTGGCAATGACATTTGCTACCGTAAATGTCTTGCCCGAACCTGTTACGCCGAGAAGCACTTGCGCAGGGTCGCCTTGCAGCACACCCTCGGTGAGTTGCTTGATGGCTTGTGGCTGGTCGCCAGTAGGCTTGTATTTCGAAGTTATTTTGAAATCCATATTTCTTCAGAAGTATATTCTTCTATTTATTAATATTGAGGCATATTGTCTTTGTAGGAAGTAAATCCTCCTGTTTCGCTCACAAATCCTTAACAAACGTGAACTACAAGGTGCAAAATTACAAAAAAAAATGCACTAATCGTTATAAAGACTGATAAAATGCGAAAAATTGTATATTTTTCTTTGTAAATAACTTTTTTATACGTAACTTTGCATCACAATTTGAGATTATATGAAGAAATTAATTCTTATATCAGCATGTGTTGCACTGCTCATGTCGAGCTGTTCCAACCAGTTTAACCAAGTTTACAAGTCGTCAGACAGTAATCTGAAATACGAATTTGCCAAGCAATATTTTGCTCATGGCAAATATAGTCGTGCTGCCTCGTTGCTGACAGAACTTGTCACCATCAAGAAAGGTTCCATAGAGGCAGAAGAGTGTCTCTATATGTTGGCGATGTCAGAGTTCAACATGAAGGACTATGAGACGGCAGCGGAGTATTTCCGTAAATATAGCACGAGCTACCCTAAGGGGAAATATGCAGAAGAGGCACGTTTCTTTGTGGGGGAGAGCTTGTATATGAACGCACCTGAGCCTCGCTTGGACCAGAGTACTACGATGACAGCCATCAGTGCGTTCCAAGAATATTTGGATCTTTATCCAGATGCACGCCTTAAACAGGTGGCTACCAACAGACTTTTCCAACTTCAAGATCTCTTGGTGGAGAAGGAGTTGAAGAATGCGCGTCTCTATTATGATTTAGGCTCTTATTTTGGCAACTGCTTGGGCGAGGGTAACAACTACCAGGCAGCCATCGTGACAGCTCAGAATGCGCTCAAGGACTATCCTTATTGCGATAAGCGTGAGGAGTTTGCCACGATTATCATGAAGGGAAAGTTTGAACTCGCCAAGATGAGTGTCGAGAGCAAGCAGTTGGAACGTTACCAGGATGCAGAGGATGAATGCTATGGCTTCATCAACGAGTATCCTGACTCAAAGGAACGTGCCGCTGCGGAGAAGATGATTGCCAAGTGCAAGGAATTTGAGAAGACTCATCCTGAGTCCGTCATGGACAAACTTGTCGGTAACAATGAGTAGTCCTTGGACGTCAGTTCGGAAGGGACGAATATAGAAAGAAGAAAAAATTAAAAATAAAAGATATATTATAATAAGGTATAATTATGGATTATAAGAAGTCAAAAGCACCAACCAACACAGTTACCCGTAATATTATGGATCTCTGTGACGAAACTCAGAACATCTACGAAAGTGTAGCTATCATCGCTAAGCGCGCCAACCAAATTTCTTTGGAGATCAAGCAAGACTTGAACAAGAAGCTCCAGGAATTTGCCTCTTACACAGATTCTTTGGAGGAAGTGTTCGAGAACCGCGAACAGATTGAAATCTCTCGTTACTATGAGAAGTTGCCAAAGCCATCTTTGCTCGCTACAGAAGAGTTTGTTGAGGGCAACATCTATTGGCGTGATCCTTCCAAGGATCAGGTTGCTGAGCAGAGAGATAACTTCTAAAGTGGGCTTTTCGTTAAGATAGTGTGTTATCATGATACAACGTAAGCAAACTTTGTTTTTGTTGGGGGCAATCATTGCCTATGTGCTCTGTCTCTTTTTCCCAATCGGCTCGATAGCTTCAGAGGGAATGGGATTGCCAACAAGCGTACATTGCCTCGGATTGGCAGGTGGTGAAAGTGGAGTCCAGTTCGACTCTACTTGCTTGCCGCTGTTCATCCTTTGCGCCTTGGCTGCAGTCTTGGCATTGGTCACCATCTTTATGTTCAAGAATCGCAAGCTGCAGATGAACTTGTGCGTGATTCTTTGGCTGTTTACTGACCTTTGGTACGTCGACTATGTGGTCGTGCTCTTGGGTTTGATAGGCTTTGAGACGCAGGCAGGTCACATGTCGTTCGGGTTGGCAGCACTTTTGCCAGCCGTTGGACAAGCCTTGTCTATCCTCGCATGGCGAGGAATCGTACACGATGAGCAATTAATACGCTCCGCAGACCGCATTAGATAAGTTTTTGCGGCGTAATTAGTTAAAAAATACTGAAAAAACGGCCTGAAATTTGTGAGAATCAAATAAAAGTCGTAATTTTGCACTCGCTGTCACGAGATGGCAGCATAAAATTCAAACCTCAAATAAATAAAATTAAAAAAAATGGCAACAAAAATCAGATTGCAGCGCGGCGGTCGTAAGAGCTATGCTTTCTATAGCATCGTAATCGCTGACGTTAGAGCACCACGTGATGGTAAATTTACTGAGAAGATTGGTACTTACAACCCTAACACCAATCCAGCTACTGTAGATTTGAATTTCGATCGCGCCCTCTACTGGGTAGAGACAGGTGCACAGCCAACAGACACAGTACGTAACATCCTCAAGGGCGAGGGCGTTTACTTGATGAAACACCTCCGTGGTGGCGTTAAGAAGGGCGCATTCGACGAGGCTGAGGCTCAGAAGCGTTTCGACGCTTGGAAGAACGGTGCAGAGCAGAAGGCTACTGCTGTTCGTGAGGGTGAGGCTAAGGCTAAGAAGGAAGCTGCTGCTAAGGAGCTTGAGGCTGAGAAGAAGTTGAATGAAGCAATCGCTAAGAAGGTAGCTGACAAGAAGGCTGCTGCAGCTGCTGCTCAGGCAGAGGCTGAAGCTGCTAAGGCTGCTGAGGAGAACTCTGAGGAGGCTCCAGCAGAGGCTTAATCTTCTTTTGAGATCAAAACGTATAAGGTCGGATTTCCTATCGGGAATCCGGCCTTTTTTGGTGCCTTAGGTCTATGTCGATTATTGACCTTAACTTCTTTTTTAAAAATGTAAAGATATTTCCAAAAATAGTGTTAAGGGTATTTTTTATTACCCTTAAGGGAAAATATTTTTTCCCTTAACACTAATTATTTTTTCCCTTAACACTAAAAATGAAAGTGGTATAAGGTATATGATTACACAATAAAAGAGAAGATTCCTCGTTGTAATAAATAATGAAAAAGATAGAAAAAGACGATAGCTATTCACATATCCTGAAATATACCGGTATTTTTGGCGGTGTACAGGGCATGAACATCCTCATCGGAGTTGTACGCAACAAACTTGTTGCAATGATTCTCGGTCCTGAGGGCATGGGACTGATGTCGCTTTTCAATAGCACCATCAAGCTTGTTTCGGATTCCACCAATCTTGGCATCTCCATGAGTGCTGTAAGGGATATCTCGGAGGCATACGAGCAGGGGGATGAAGAGAAAGTGCAACATGTCGTCAAACTCATCCGTGTATGGAGCTTACTCACCGCATTGTTGGGCATGTTCATCTGTGTCGCCTTGAGTCCGCTGCTCAATAAGTGGACCTTTACTTGGGGCGACCACACACTTCATTTCATTCTGCTTTCGCCAGCCGTGGCACTCACTGCCATCATGGGAGGAGAATTGGCTATCTTGAAGGGAACGAGACAGCTAAAGCATCTTGCTGTCCTTTCGGTTTATAGTATGATAGGTGCCCTCGTCTTCTCTGTGCCGCTTTATTATATCTGGCGCGAGCAAGCCATTGTTCCTTCTCTCCTCATCATCGCGCTCATCCAGCTGTTGTTTGCTATTTTATACTCATATCGCCTTTTCCCCCTACGCCTATCGTCTAATGCTAAGATGATAGGAGAGGGCTTGGGGATGGTGAAACTTGGCATTGCCTTCGTCTTGTCGGGCATCTTGGGAAGTGGTGCGGAGTTTGTCATCCGTTCTTATCTGAACAATATCGGAGATTTGACCATCGTAGGATTGTACAATGCAGGTTATATGATGACGATGACTTATGCCGGTATGGTTTTTCAGGCCATGGAGACAGATTATTTCCCACGACTTTCTGCGGTACGAGGAATTGGGGAAGAGATGAATTTGGTGGTCAATCGGCAGATAGAGGTTTCCATATTGTTGGTTTCTCCACTTTTGGTGGCTTTTATCGTTGGTGCCCCCATTCTCTTACCTTTATTATATAGTGGCAAGTTCATGCCGGTGATTGGCATGATGAAAATTACGCTCTTGGCGATGTACGTTCGTGCCATCACATTGCCGATAGAGTATATCGCATTGTCGAAAGGAGACAGCAAGTCGTATCTCTTCTTGGAGTTCGTTTATGATGTGGCGGTGGTGGCATTTGTCATCTTGGGCTATCAAGCATTAGGCTTAACTGGCACGGGAATCGGAATCGCTTTGGCTGGTGCAATTTGCTTGCTTGTGGACTTGGCTTATACCAAATGTAAGTATCAATACCATCTTTCTAAGCCTGTGGTCTTGTATTGCATGATACAGATACCACTCGGCTTTTGCGCTTATATGATGACGATTGCCTTGTGGGGTGTTTATTACTGGATAGTAGGTGTGCTCTTTACGGTGATTAGCCTTGCTGTGTCACTTCAAATCCTTCATTCGAAATCGCATCTATGGGATAGCTTAGTCAGCAGACTTCTCTCGAAGTTAAGAAAATGATAGGAGGGGAGGCTTTTTACACAATAATCCTTGAAAACTATAAATGATAAGATGAATATGACAAAAATTACAATACTCGTAGCTGTATACAATGCGGAGAGATATCTAAGGCAATGCTTGGATTCCTTGAGAGGTCAGACGCTCAAGGAATTTCAGGTCGTTTGCGTGGATGACGCTTCGACAGATGGCTCTTTAGATATTTTACGAGAATATGCGGCAGAGGACAGCCGATTCGAAGTGATTCATCTTGATGAGAATGGCGGACAGGCAAAGGCGCGCAACATCGGGTTGGAAAGGGCAAGGGGAGAGTATACATGTTTCCTTGATAGTGATGATTGGCTTACATGGGATGCCTTGCAAAAAGTCGTGGAAACCTTCGAAAAAGACGAGGAGATAGATTGTGTGCTCTTCAAGTGCAGCTATATCTACCCTTGCAATGTGGATCAATTTGGTAAGCCTTGTGGAATGCCCGCTTTCTTGGTGGAAAGCTATCCTATGGCTCCTTTTGTGTATAAGAGTGGTAAAGAGGCCTTCGTGGATAGCTTGACTTGGAAGATTCATGGCATTTATGCCGTGAAGACTTCTATTCACAAGCGTTTCCCTTACGATGACTCATCCCATTCGTTTAGCGATGATAATACGACCCGACTGCATTACCTCAACTCTCGCAAGGTGTCGATGTGCGAGGGAGAGTACAATTATCGTCAGCATTCCATGTCGGTCACTCATGAAGTGTCTGTTCGCCGTTTTGATTATTTGAGGGCAAACACCAGGATGCGGAAATACCTTGACGACACAAAGGTAGAGGATGAGTACATCGATATCTATGAGAATCATCGATGGGTGAATCTCGTGGGCATGGTTTTGTTCGGCATGCGTTATAAGAAGGATTTTTCCGAAGCAGAGTGGAAGAGTGCCAAATCCCTGATGCGCTCTACTTGGCTTTCTATCGAAACTCATAGGCTCAAGGCTAATAATCATTATAAAATCGGCTATCTCTTATTTCGGAATAATTTCATTCCTGAAAGCTTGGGATGGAAAATCTTCTGGCTGGAGGAAAAGTTTTACTTTTGGATAAGAAAGGCTTTGAAGAATTTGCCAGAATAGGCTATGAATGCTATTTTTGCCATCTCAACATGCCAAAAAGTGAGCAAAACTGCTACTAAATTGTTACTTTTCAGTTAAACCTCTTAAATTTTTTGCTCAGTTTGTCGTTAATTTAAGAATATTTGTTATCTTTGCGTTCGAAAATGATAAGATAATAGTTATGACATTAGTCATTGTAGCCATATTGCTAACGGGATTTCTCCTCATAGCGACGGAGAACATCACCAAGGTGAACCGTGCTGCCGTAGCGATTTTCGCTGGAACGGTGGGATGGGTTCTCTATATCTGTTTTGGTATGGACTTCGTGACCAGTCAGCATGCTTATGAGTTTTCACATTTTCTCCATCCGGAGGGGTTGGGAGAGATTCCTGCCAACAGCGTCACCGTCAAGAATTTCATCTGTCGTTTCATCTTCCTGCCTTATGTAGGAAGGGCTGCGGAGATTGTCCTCTTCCTCTTGGCGACGATGACCATTGTCGAGATTCTCAACAACAATGGTTGTTTCGACTTCATTAGTCAATTATTGCGCACTCGCAAGAGCAAGCGTATGATTTGGACTCTTGCCGTCGTAACATTCCTTATCTCCATCAATCTTGACAACTTGACCACAACGGTGATGATGCTCACTATCATGCATAGCATCATTCCAAGCCGCCGCCAACGCATGTTCTACGGGGGTGCCATCCTCTTGGCTGCCAACTGTGGCGGTGCCTTGACGGTAATAGGTAATCCCGAAGGTCTTGTACTATGGAATTCGGGCGCTGTCACAGCTACTCGATTCTCAATGTCCTTGTTGCTACCTTGTTTGGCAACTTGGTTGTTTCCAACTTATTTGATTTCTCGTCAACTTCCAGAACGTGTAGACACGGAGTGGATAGTCATGCCATATCGTGGTGATGACACCCGTCTCAATATTTGGCAGCGTTTGCTGATGCTCTTCGTGGGCATCGGAGGCTTGTGGTTTATCCCTACTTTCCACAATATCACCAAGTTGAGTCCATTCCTTGGTGCGTTGTGCGTATTGTCTATTTTATGGATTGTCAATGAGATTTTCAATCGTAAGTTGATGAACATGGATGCGATGGTAGAGCGCCGCACCCCACGTGTGCTGCAATATGGTGTTATCCAGATGATTCTGTTTGTGATGGGCATCATGCTCGCCATAGGAGTGGTGAAGGAGACTGGTTTCTTCGATACTTTGACAGCCTTCTTGGGTATCAGCGATATGAAGCCATACGTTTGGATGCATGGTATTGCTGCTGGCGCCCTCAGCACAGTGCTCGACAATTTTGCGACAGCGATGAGCTTCTTCTCCTTGCCAGACTTGGCAGGACAGGGCGACCAGATAACTGATGTCGTATCTGTCTATGGATGCAATGGCATCTATTGGCAGGTGATTGCTTTCTGCGTGATGGCAGGAGGCAATGTGCTTGGCATTGGTACCATCAGTGGCCTTGCCCTGATGAAGATGGAGCACATGCACATGGGCTGGTTCTTCCGCAACATCGGTTGGAAGGCTCTCTTGGGTGGCGTCATAGGGCTCGCTATCCTCTGGCTCTCTCACAATCTTGTGTCAGGAGCCACATGCCTGTTGATTTAAAAACATAGAAGTCGGATTCTTCCCAATATAATAATACCATGTGGGGAGAACTATATCCGCAAACATCTAATGGTGACTAAAAGTTGCCAAGAATGCAAACAAACTTATAAATCTAATTGTATATCAACTTAATAAAAATGTAAATATATAATAGTTATGGCAAAGATTAAGACTATAGGTATTATGACATCCGGAGGTGATGCTCCTGGTATGAACGCAGCCATTCGTGCTGTCACACGTTCTGCCATCTACAATGGCTTCAACGTGAAGGCTATCTATCGTGGCTACGACGGTTTGATTAATGATGAAATCAAAACTTTTACGACCGAGAACGTCAGTGGTATCATCGGTACGGGTGGCACTATCCTGAAAACAGCTCGTTCTAAGGAGTTTATGACCGAAGAAGGTCGCCAAAAGGCATACGAGACTATCCAGAAGGAGGAAATTGACGCATTGGTTGTCATCGGTGGTAATGGCTCGCTTACAGGTGCTATGAATTTTGCCCGTGAATTTGACATCTGTTGCATCGGTCTTCCTGGAACCATCGACAACGATCTCTATGGCACAGACAATACCATCGGCTACGACACGACTATGAATACCATCGTAGAGTGTGTAGACCGAATTCGCGATACTGCGCAGAGTCATGAGCGTATCTTCTTCATCGAGGTGATGGGACGAGATGCTGGTTTCTTGGCACAGAACAGTGCGATTGCCAGTGGTGCCGAGGCTGCCATCATTCCTGAAGACTCAACAGATGTCGACCAGTTGGCTCAGTTCATGGAGCGTGGTATCCGTAAGTCAAAGAAGAGTTGTATCGTCATCGTGTCAGAGAGCCCGAAGTGTGGCGCTCTTTATTATGCAGACCGTGTGCGCAAGGAGTTCCCTGAGTTTGACGTTCGTGTGTCTATCTTGGGTCACTTGCAGCGTGGCGGCCGTCCGTCCGCACGTGACCGCATCCTTGCTTCCCGCACTGGTTGTGGAGCCATCGAGGCTATCATGCAGGGCCAGCGCAATGTGATGATTGGCGTGCGCAACAATGAGGTGGTTTACGTACCATTGTCAGAGGCCATCCGCTCAGACAAGCCTTTCGACCGCAAGCTCATCAAGGTGCTCGATGAGTTGAGTATCTAACATAGAAAACTCAACGGATTGAGTTTTTGCTCTTAAATAGTCAATTCCTGTTCTCATTTATCCGTGAAAATGGTTTAAACGGAACTAAAAATGGTTTAATGAGAAAGAAAACCGAAAGTTTTTTTGGGGTTTTCGGGAATTGTTGTTACTTTTGCAAAAAGATTGCGGAAAGGCCTATTAAAAAAGGTAGTATGCAAGAACGGCATATAACTCTAATTAAGAGCTAAACTACAAGGAAATAAAACAACAACAATAAATAATAAATTTAAACTTATAGCTTATGTCACAAATTAACGGACGCATCTCGCAGATTATCGGTCCTGTTATCGACGTTTACTTCGATACCAAGGGCGAGAACCCTGAGAAGGTGCTTCCAAAAATTCACGAAGCTCTAAAGGTGAAACGCCCAGACGGACGCGACCTTGTCATCGAGGTGCAACAGCATATCGGTGAGGATACGGTACGTTGTGTCGCCATGGACAACACCGATGGCTTGCAGCGTGGCTTGGAGGTTGTCTCTACAGGTAGCCCTATCGTCATGCCAGCCGGCGAGCAGATCAAGGGCCGTATGATGAACGTCATCGGACAGCCTATTGATGGTATGAAAGAATTGGACATGACGGGTGCTTATCCTATCCACCGTGAGGCTCCTAAGTTTGACGAATTGTCAACCCACAAGGAGATGCTTGCCACTGGTATTAAGGTCATCGACTTGCTCGAACCTTACATGAAGGGTGGTAAGATTGGTTTGTTCGGTGGCGCCGGTGTTGGTAAGACCGTGCTCATCATGGAGTTGATTAACAACATCGCCAAGGGTCACAATGGCTACTCTGTTTTCGCAGGTGTAGGTGAGCGTACCCGTGAAGGTAACGACTTGATTCGAGATATGCTTGAGTCTGGCGTTATCAAGTATGGTGAGAAGTTCAAGGAAGCCATGGAACAAGGCAAGTGGGACCTCTCGCTTGTTGACCCAGAGGAGCTCGCCAAGAGTCAGGCAACTCTTGTCTATGGTCAGATGAATGAGCCACCTGGGGCACGTGCTTCTGTTGCTCTTTCTGGTTTGACCGTGGCAGAGGAGTTCCGTGATCACGGAGGCAAGAATGGTGAGGCTGCTGATATCATGTTCTTCATCGATAACATCTTCCGTTTCACACAGGCAGGTTCTGAGGTTTCCGCCTTGTTAGGCCGTATGCCATCAGCCGTAGGTTATCAGCCTACATTGGCTTCAGAGATGGGTGCCATGCAGGAGCGAATCACTTCTACCAAGAATGGTTCCATCACTTCTGTGCAGGCAGTATATGTGCCAGCCGATGACTTGACTGACCCAGCTCCAGCTACAACCTTTACCCACTTGGATGCTACCACAGAGCTTTCTCGTAAGATTGCTTCTTTGGGTATCTATCCAGCTGTGGATCCATTGGGCTCTACCTCTCGTATTCTCGACCCACTGATTGTGGGCAAGGCTCATTATGATTGCGCACAGCGCGTAAAGCAGTTGTTGCAGCGTTACAATGAGTTGCAGGATATCATCGCCATCCTCGGTATGGATGAACTTTCTGACGAAGATAAGTTGACTGTGAACCGCGCACGTCGAGTTCAGCGTTTCTTGAGTCAGCCATTTACCGTAGCAGAGCAGTTCACTGGTTTGAAGGGTGTGATGGTTCCTATCGAAGAGACTATCAAGGGCTTCAACGCCATTCTCGACGGTGAGGTCGATGACCTGCCAGAGCAGGCGTTCCTCAACGTAGGTACTATCGAGGATGCAAAGGAGAAGGCTAAGCAGTTGCTCGCAGCAGCTCAGGGCTAATCTTTTTAGTTAGGAGTTGGGAGTTAGGAGTTAGGAATTTTTCTTCCTCTCTTCTGATTCTAATGATGTTAAACCATTTAAGACTGAAAAGATTATGTTAAAGCTAAAGATAGTTTCTCCTGAGAAGATTGTCTTCCAAGGCGAAGTAGAGAGCGTTTTGGTGCCAGGTACACTCGGTTCTTTCGAGATACTGAAGGATCATGCCCCAATCATCTCCTCGCTCGAAGTGGGCAAGGTAGAATATACCACCCAGGAAGGCAAGCAAGTAATGAACATCAAAGGTGGATTCGTGGAAGTGAAGAAAAACGAAGTAAGCCTTTGCGTAGAAGTATAAATATGGAAAAAGAAGAAGTAATGCGCTTGCAACATATCAAGCAGGCAGGTATTAAATATAAGCAAATTTCATTATGGTTGACGGCAGGATTGTCGCTCGTCATATTGATAGCTTGTAGAATATCTGCATCTTGCGACGATATTCTCGCTCGAGTGGTTAACCCCCTGGTAGTGAGTGCGATCTTCTCGTTGGTCTCAAGCACTGCTTATGGCGAGGCATGGTCGGCAATAGCCAAGTCTTCTCCTGCGAATCTCACTAAGTTCTACTTGGCGGCTTCGGCTCTGAAGATGATAGCTGGTGCAATCGTATTCCTCATATATGTGTTGGTTTGCGATAAACAGAATATCTTAGGTTTTGCGGCCATCTTTCTTCTCTTCTATGTCGTTCTTCTCGTGTTTGATACGATTTACTTCTCTCGGGTTGAGAAAAAGAGACGCCTATCTTAAAAGGGTAGGGTCGTCTCAGAATCAAAATTAATAAATAAAGTAAGGATTTAAGAATATGAAATATCTCAAGCAATTCCTCTTGATGGCAATGTTGCTCTTCACGTTGGCTCCTTTGCAGGTGTCAGCCAAGGCGGACATTGACGTAAAAGAGATATTGTGGGGTCATATCAAGGATTCTTATGAATGGCACATCACTACAGTAGGTGATCATCCTGTTGTAATCAATCTGCCTATCATTGTCAAGACCACGGATGGCTGGCACGTGTTCAGCAGCGGCGAGTTCTCTGAAGAGAGAGACGCCAATGGTGACCGCCCGGGGCCATACAACTTGGTCATCAAGAACAGTGAGGCACAGAGCTATCCTAACAAGATTGTTGAGAAGGTGGGAGGCACTGAGGTTCGTCCTCTTGACATCTCCATCACGAAGACCGTATGCGTTCTCTTCATCAACGCTATCATCTTGTTGGTTTGCATCTTGATACCAGCGCGCTGGTGCAAGAAACATAAGGTTGATGATCCTGCTCCAAAGGGATTCGTCGGTTTGGTACACATGTTTGTCATGTCCATCTATAATGATGTGATCAAGTCAACTTTGGGTGACGAGGCACCAAAGTATGCCCCATGGCTGCTTACCTGTTTCTTCTTCATCTTTGTATCCAACCTCATGGGTATCGTCCCATTCCCTCCAGGTGGTGGAAACTTGACAGGTAACATAGCCTGTACGGTATTTTTCGGTGTCACTACCTTCATTATCACCAATGTGACAGGTACCAAGGCCTATTGGAAGGACATCTTCTGGCCAGAGGTTCCAACATGGTTGAAGGTTCCAGTGCCATTGATGCCATTGATAGAGTTCTTCGGAATATTCACCAAGCCATTCGCCTTGATTATCCGACTTTTCGCCAACATGATGGCAGGTCACGCCATTGCGTTGTCATTCACAATCATCATTTTCATTATGTTCCACATCAGTGAGAATGCAGTTGTCAACTATGCGGCAGGTACGGGTATGACGGTGATCAGTGTTGCAATGAGTGTCTTCATGATGCTCCTTGAGTTATTGGTAAGCTACATCCAGGCATTGGTATTTACCATGCTGAGTGCAGTATTCATCTCTCTGGCCCACGTGCATGAGCATGAGCCAGAAATCGCAAAGTAATCATCATGATTGCTCGGCGATAAAAACAAAAGAATTTATTAACAAGAAAATATTAACAACTTAAATTTTAAGATTATGTTATCACTTTTATTAGCAGCAGAAGTTGCAAAGTTGGGTGCCGCAGTAGGCGCAGGTCTTGCCGCAATTGGCGCAGGTATTGGTATTGGTCGTATTGGTGGTCAGGCTATGGATGCCATGGCTCGTCAGCCAGAGAAGATGGGCGACCTTCGTTCAGCCATGATTATCGCAGCTGCATTGGTTGAGGGTGTTGCCTTGTTCGGTGTCATCATCGCCGTCCTCGCTATCGTCATGTAATTCCTGGCGAATAGAGTTAGTTCAATTAGTTTAAGTAAAACTTTAACCAGTATAATATGGATTTATTGCTACCGGATTTCGGTTTGCTTTTCTGGATGACCTTGGTCTTCTTGATTGTTTTCGCCATCATGTGGAAGGCTGGATTCCCAGCCATCATTAAGATGGTGAACGATCGCAAGGCCTATATCGACGAGAGCTTGAAGAAGGCTCACGAGGCGAATGAGAAGCTTGCCAATATCCAAAAAGAAGGTGAATCCATGCTGAAGCAAGCTCGCGAGCAGCAGGCTGCCATCCTCAAGGAGGCTTCCGAGACTCGCGATGCTATCGTCGAAAAAGCTCAAGACAAGGCTCGTGAGGAAGGCGCACGCCTCCTTTCCGACGCCAAGGCACAGATTGAGACCGAGAAGCAAAACGCCATCCGCGAGATTCGAACCCAGGTGGCTGAGCTCTCTGTCCAGATCGCAGAGAAAGTGCTCAAGGCTAAGCTTTCCGATGACAAGGCTCAGATGGACATGATAAATCGTTTGCTGGATGAAGTTTCTTCTGAAAACAAATAGTAAAGCTTATGGATATAGGTGTAATATCGGTGCGTTATGCGCGTGCGCTTATCAAGAGCGCACTCAGCATGAAGCTCGAAGATCAGGTTTACCAGGAGATGCAGACTCTCTGTAAGAGCTACATCGAAGTGCCTGAACTGAGATTTACGATAGACAACCCTATGCTTGCCAAGGATAAGAAACAGGCTTTGCTCACCACTGCGTTAGGCAAAGAGCCTACGCAACTGAGCAAGAAGTTCATCGCCTTGGTACTCAAAGAGGATAGGGAGAGCACCCTGCAATTCATGGCTGCTTCGTATATCACTCTTTACAGGAAACAGAAGAATATCATCCGTGGTAAACTGATTACCGCCACTGCCGTCGATGCCCAGACAGAGGACAAGATGCGCAAGATGGTGGAGCAGAGAACGCAAGGTACTGTGGAGTTCAAGACGGAGGTGAACCCTGACATCATCGGTGGTTTCATCCTCGAATATGATACTTACAGAATGGATGCGAGCGTCAAGACGAAGCTCAACAACATTCTGACACAGCTCAAAAAGTAATTATTAAAATAAATAACAATGTCAGATAAAATTAAACCAAGTGAAGTGTCTGAAGTACTTCAGCAGCAGCTCCAGGAGGTCAATGGCTCTGAGAAGTTCGACGAGGTAGGTACTGTGCTCACCGTCAGCGATGGTGTGGCTCGTATCTATGGTCTTCGCAACGCAGAGGCCAACGAGCTTCTTGAGTTTGAGAATGGCACGATGGCTATTGTCATGAACTTGGAGGAAGACAATGTAGGTTGTGTCCTTTTGGGTCCTACCGCTGGCATCAAGGAGGGACAGAGCGTTAAGCGTACTCATCGTATCGCCTCTATCCGCGTCAACGACAACTTCTTAGGTCGTGTCGTTAACCCTCTGGGTCAAGCTATTGATGGACTGGGTGACATCGACCTCACTGGCGCTTTCGAGATGCCATTGGACCGTAAGGCTCCTGGCGTTATCTATCGTCAGCCAGTGAAGGAACCTCTTCAGACAGGTTTGAAGGCCGTCGACTCTATGATTCCTATCGGCCGTGGCCAGCGTGAGTTGATTATCGGTGACCGTCAGACAGGTAAGACCGCTATTGCTGTCGACACTATCATCAACCAGAAGAGTTTCTATGAGGCAGGCAAGCCTGTATATTGTATCTATGTTGCCATCGGTCAGAAGGCTTCTACCGTAGCTGCTTTGGTACAGAACCTCAAGGAGCATGGAGCTCTTCCTTATACCATCATAGTAAGTGCAACAGCAGCCGATCCTGCTGCCATGCAATACTATGCGCCATTCGCAGGTGCTGCAATCGGTGAGTATTTCCGTGACCGTGGTTACTCTGCTCTCGTTGTCTATGATGACTTGAGTAAGCAGGCTGTCGCTTATCGTGAGGTGTCCCTGATTCTTCGTCGTCCTTCAGGACGTGAGGCATACCCAGGTGATGTGTTCTATCTCCACTCTCGTTTGTTGGAGCGTGCCGCTCGTATCAACGACCAGCAGGAGGTAGCTGAGCAGATGAACGACCTGCCTGAGTGCATGAAGGGTCACGTGAAGGGTGGTGGTTCTTTGACAGCCCTTCCTATCATTGAGACCCAGGCTGGTGACGTCTCTGCATATATCCCAACCAACGTGATTTCCATCACCGACGGTCAAATCTTCTTGGAGACAGACCTCTTCAACCAGGGTTTCCGTCCAGCAATCAATGTTGGTATCTCCGTATCTCGTGTGGGTGGTTCTGCACAGATTAAGAGTATGAAGAAGGTGGCTGGTACCTTGAAGATTGACATGGCTCAGTATCGTGAGTTGGAGGCTTTCTCTAAGTTCTCAAGCGATATGGATGCTGTCACAGCCATGACCTTGGACCGTGGTCGCAAGAATGACCAACTTTTGGTTCAGCCTCAGTATCGTCCTATGCCAGTAGGCGAGCAGGTTGCCATCCTCTATTGTGGTGTGCATGGTTTGATGCATGAGGTGCCAATGGACAAGGTGCGTGAGTGCCAGGATCAGTTCTTGGATGCTATGCGCAGCCAGCATGCTGACGTCATCGAGACTTTGGCTGATGGTAAACTCACCGATGATGCCATCAAGGTCATCGAGGAGACCATGGCTAATGTAGCAGGACAATATAAAGCGTAATAGCCTATGCCGTCATTAAAAGAGATTAAGACTCGTATTGCCAGCGTCAACAGTACCCGTAAGATTACGAGTGCGATGAAGATGGTGGCTTCCAGCAAGTTGCATCATGCGCAGGTGGCAATCCAGAACATGTTGCCATACGAGAACATGTTGGAGCATATCTTGAAGAGTTTCTTGGTTTCTACTCCTTCCGTTCAATGTGAGTTGGAAGTGGAGCACAAGGAAACCAAGCGTGTTGCCCTCGTCGTTTATAGCTCCAATAGTTCTTTGTGCGGTGGCTTCAATTCGAATGTCATCAAGATGATGATGCAGGCTGTCGACGAGTATAAGGCTCAAGGCATTGACGACATCACGGTATATCCCATTGGTAGGAAAGTGGCTGAGAAAGCTCAGAAGTTGGGATTGAAGGTGGCTGGTGACTTCACCGAGCTTGCCGACAAGCCAAACTCAAGTGATTGCGCGGACATCGCCCGCGGGTTGGCTAAACAATATGCTGCGGGTGAACTCGACAAGGTAGAGATGATTTACCATCATTTCAAGAGTGCCGGTTCTCAGATTCTTACACGCAAGACTTTCTTGCCAATCGACCTCAGCACAGAGGCAATAGGTGAGGACAACGATAGAGACTTGACTTCCAATGTGGCTACCGCTAAGGCACAAGAATACTTGCGCAAGAAGCAGGATGCCGAGGAGAACAGACAGTCAGCAGAGGCAAAGCCACTGAATGATGACTTCATCGTGGAACCTGACCTGAATACAGTTTTGAGTGTTTTGATTCCTAAGCAGTTGCACTTGATGCTGTTCACTGCTTTGTTGGATAGCCAGGCAAGCGAGCATGCTGCCAGAATGGTTGCCATGCAGACTGCCACGGACAATGCCGATGAACTCTTGCGTTCACTCAATTTACAGTACAACAAGAGTCGTCAACAGGCCATTACGAATGAATTGCTTGATATTGTTGGCGGTAGTGTCAACAACTAAGATGAAAGCCAAGGGTGACATCCCTATGTCTTTCATGGAATAATAAAAAGAAAAATCCCCTTGTGAGCGATTGCTCTTAAGGGGATTTTTCTTTTTATTTTCAATTTAAGTGCTTCTTGTCAATCTTGTACTTGTCTTTAAATCTTATACTGTAGTCCAATATGAACATCATACGTTCTTGATTTCACATTCTCATGATATGAATAATAGGTGTATCTCCAATAGTAAGACGCACCCAAGTCCAGGCTGAAATGCTTCGACAGGTTAAAAAGCATCCTTGTTTCAGTAACAAGCAAGGAAGCGTTTCCTTTATCTCCCTGGGCATTCAAGTATAGCGGATCCGTAGTCGTCAAATCCTTATTCTCATATCCTTTCCAAGTGAAGATTCGATAATAGTCAGCAATTAATTGAAGGCTGCCGATCTTTCCGAATTCCATCTTCGTCTTTGCTTTCAAGCTATATCCACTTCCCATATTGTAGTCTCGGTCGATGATGTGGTAATAATCGCTCAAGCTTCCTCCTAAGATGATTCCATCAAGGAAAATGCCTTGCTGCAATTTTGTAAGACTTCCCATGGTAGGGAAACTGCATAATATACCAGGACCTATGGATGCCGCTTCGGAAATGCGATAAGGTACTTCGTTGGTTCCATCCTTGACGGGTTGGGAATCATAATAGTTGAAATGCTGGAATATGCCAAACTGCACTTTCAAGTCGTTGCTCTCTATCACATGAGCTCCCCAAAGTCGACCCAGTAAATGAACGGAAGTGATGAGTGGCTGATTGCTGCTCAAGCCAAAGGTCAAATCTGTTGTAAAGAAGTCGTATGGCTTGTTGGTGCCAGCCTTGAATGGGTCTCCGTATATTAAGCTGAGATGGACGTAAGGATCTCCTTCGCCACGGAACAAGGAATTGTTGTCTGCAAGATACCTATATCCGGCAGAAACAGAGAAATCAATAGGTAATTTGTTGTAATCGTGGTACTTGTAGTATTTGCCACGCACACGCCATGCATCTCCACTGATGATTCTGTTCAACTCTTTGATAGGGCAGACGATGGCACCCAAGAATTCACGCAGGAATCTACCTAACCCTCGCTGGCGGTCGTCATAGACCAAGTTGCTGATGCGATGCGTCACCTCTCCGATACATACGCCTCCGATGGTCGTCGCCATCAAATCATTGATGGCAGGTGGCTCAATCTCACAAGTTGTTTCCCACATCAGACTTCCACAGAAGGAATATGGGATGGACTCCCAAAATGTCATTCCATTGCTTCGTGCTGCGTTGAAGTAAAGGCCTCCATGATAAGGATGGGCAAACAAATTGGTAGAGAATTGGTCATTGTCCCAAACAAATCCATTCTGGATATTGTGCTTGATGCTATGAAGAGAAATCTTGGCGAAATCCTCGTTCATGACAAACTGGTCGAAACACTGTACGCCCACATTGATGCCAAAAGCCTCGATGGCTGCTTTCCATGGATGTTTCTTCTGACGGGAAGGGTCATTAAATGCATAGACTTCCATGATGCTGTCAGTTCCCATGGCATCGTAGGCACTTCCATAAAGAGCTTCATAGAGTTTATGCTCGTCTTCTGTTGCATGTGAGTTGGAGATTGGCAATTCGTTCTTTGAGGAATTGCTTCTTACCAGACGGAAAGCGACACCACCTTCCAACAGCATACGATTGCGGTAATGGCGTGCGTGATGGTAATATCTTGTATCTCCATAGCCCACAGATGCAAACACAGAGGTGTGCTTGGATAATTGCCAGTCGCCGTTGATGCGGGCTTGCAGAGAGAAAAGACGCTCTGGACTCTCTGCCGAATGCTCTTGGAAAGTCTCGATGTGATAATAACCCAAGTCGCCACTCAATGAAAAGTGAGGGGAAAGCTGGAAGTATTGACCTATGCGATAATATAAAGCACCAGAGAAACGCTTGTCAAGTCCCATGTAATGGGTACCTACACCTATTATATTATAGGTGCTCTTGTTGCGGAATCGAATGCCTAAATTCATCTTGGTGGAGGTTCCACCGTATGCCATCAGGTCGATTCGTGTCTTTGGGTTGACATTCACCAAGCCGATTTTATGAGCTACTGTATCGCGGCTGTAGTTGATGATGCCAATCTGCACACCTCGTGGATGACTGACACAAGCGTTGATGAAGCCTATTTGTGTACCATTCAAACTGTCAGCATAGTTGTAGCCGCCTACCTGTATGCCTCTCATGTATGAAGAACAGACATTGGCAGCCACAGACATCTGTATACCCCTTTTCATACCCATGGAGATATTGGATATACCAGCAATCTGCACACCTTTGAATTCTTGTACGGCAGCATTGCTCAACAAACTGATTTGTAATCCATCGCCATGACTTGCAAAGTTGGAGATGCCAGAAATTTGAACGCCTTGCATGTCTTTCTTGACGACATTTGTCAACGCAGAAATCTTAGCGCCTTTCAATGTATCCACATTACCAAAAAGCGTCACATTGAAATGCTGAGTACCGATTTGGGCATGTGATGCAATCGCCCACATGCCAATGGTGAAACCTGTTAATAGTTTGGTTCTGATTTTTGCCATAATTTCGAATTTTCTACTGATGCTGCAAAGTTACGAATATTAATTTTAAAAACTTGGAATTGCGGGAAAGTTTTTAAGAAAATATGACAATAAGAACTAAAAAAATGATTTATAGAAAACGTTTACGCTGCTTTTTGGTGAAAAACGAGTTGTTTTTTTTGTGGTTTGTAAATATTATATTATCTTTGCAAACAATTAGAAATTGCCAACTCGGGTTTGCAAAGAGACTTGTTTCCCAAGTCTTCGAAAGTAGCCAATCCATCAGCATTTCTATGGAAAGTAATTAAAGACTATCGTGTAATAAAGCAAATGAGCAATAAGATAAAACATACAGGCATCGTTGATGAAGTGGAGGGGAACTGCGTCCATGTTCGCATATTGCAGTCTTCTGCTTGCAGTGGTTGCAAGGTTGCCGCACATTGCAACGCTTCAGAAACCAAGGAAAAGGTCATTGACGTTGTAACAGCTGATGCGCATAATTACCAACAAGGTGACAACGTGGTCGTGGTGGCAGATTCGGCTGTGGGCTTTAGGGCAAGCTTATATGGCTATCTCTTACCTTTGCTATTGATGGTTATCACCCTTATCGCTTTGTTGGCTTTCACCAAATCTGAAGGAATAGCTGCTCTCTCAGCAATAGGCATACTCGTTCCTTATTATTTGATGGTCTATTTACTTCGTAATCAGATAAAAAACAAACTAAACTTTGAGATTCAATCCTAATCTTGAGCCCGTCATATCCATTTGATGGGAAGGTGAAAGATTTCGAGATTTTGAATCTTACTACAAGCCAAAGTCCTTACTACAAGATTTTGAATCTTGCTACAATATAATAAATAAGAATATTAATTAAAACAAATACAAACTATTATGAATTTCATTTTGATTGCAGTCTTGGTACTTGGAGCCATCGCACTCATTGCTGCGTTGGTGCTCTTCGGTGTATCCAAGAAGTTTGCCGTCGAAGAGGATCCTCGATTAGGTCAGGTAGGTGAACTCCTGCCTGGTGCCAATTGTGGCGGTTGTGGCTTTGCTGGTTGTTCTGGCATGGCTTCAGCTTTAGTCAAGGGTGCTGATGCTGGTTCTATCGAAGGACTCATGTGCCCTGTCGGTGGTGCCGACGTGATGGGCAAGGTTGCTGATCTCCTTGGTATCGCTGTGGCTAACACAGAGGCTAAGGTAGCGGTGGTTCGTTGTAATGGCTCTTGCGAGAATCGTCCTCGCATTGCCGAGTATGATGGCTTGCACACTTGTGCTGCCATGAATTCTTGCGGTGCAGGTGAAACTGGTTGTGGTTTCGGATGCCTTGGCTGTGGCGATTGCGTGGCTGCTTGCCAGTTTGGTGCCATCGCCATCAATCCAGAGACTGGTCTTCCTGAGGTAGACGAAGAGAAGTGTACTGGTTGTGGCGCTTGCTCTAAGGCATGTCCTCGTCACATCATCGAGCTTCGTAAGAAGGGACCAAAGGGTCGCCGTGTCTATGTGCAGTGTGTCAACAAAGACAAGGGTGTCGTGGCAAAGAAAGCTTGTAGCGCTGCTTGCATCGGATGTGGTAAGTGCCAGAAAGTCTGCAAGTTCGAGGCTATTACCATCGAGAACAATCTTAGCTACATCGACTTCAACAAGTGCCGTATGTGTACTAAGTGTGTTGATGAATGCCCAACAGGTGCTATCGTCAAAGTTAATTTCCCTGTAAAGAAATCAAAGCCTGCCACTGAGCCAGCTTCTGTAGCTACTGCCACTGAGGCTCCAGCAGTTGCAGCCAAACCAGAAGCCCCTGCTGCTCCAAAGCTTGAGAGTGAAGCTCCAAAGGCAGAAGCTAACGTAGAAAAAAAGGAGGAACAAGCATGAATTTGAGAACATTTAGAATTGGTGGAGTTCATCCAGACGAGAATAAAATAACAGCCGAGATGGCTACGCAGGTGGCAGCTCTTCCAAAGCAAGCCATTTTCCCATTGGGACAGCACATCGGTGCACCTGCCAAACCTGTTGTTGCCAAGGGCGACAAGGTGAAGGTAGGCACCTTGATAGCCGAGGCTGGTGGTTTCGTCAGCGCTCCTATTTATAGTTCCGTATCTGGAACCGTTTTTAAGGTAGATACATCTATTGATGCTACAGGATATAGGAAACCTTGCATCATCATCAATGTGGAAGGCGATGAATGGGAAGAGGGAATCGACCGCTCCGACCAGTTGGAAAGCATCGAGGCCCATCCTGAGCTTACTCCAGAGGAGATCGTCAACCGTATCAAGGTGGCTGGTGTCACCGGTATGGGTGGTGCAGGTTTCCCAACTTTTATCAAGCTTTGTCCTCCTCCTGGTGCTAAGGCAGAGTGCGTTATCATCAATGGTGTGGAGTGTGAGCCTTACATCACTGCCGACTATCGCTTGATGATGGAACATGCTGACGAGATTCTCGTAGGCTTGAACCTCTTGATGAAAGCTGCTAAGGTAGAAAAAGGCTACATCGGCATCGAGGACAATAAACCTGCTGCCATCAAGCTCTTTGAAGAGAAGACTGCTAACGATTCTCGCATCGAGATAGTGCCATTGGCAAAGAAGTATCCTCAAGGTGGTGAGAAACAATTGGTTGACGCAGTGATTCGCCGTCAGGTTCCTGCTCCTCCTGCTATCCCTGTAAATGTTGGAGCAATCGTTCTGAACGTAGGTACTGCATTCGCAGTTTACCAGGCAGTTATGAAGAACAAGCCTCTATTTGAGCGTTACACGACAGTGACCGGTAAGCAAGTTAAGAATCCTGGTAACTTCCTCGTGCGTATGGGTACACCATTCTCTCAGTTGATTGAGACATGTGGTGGATTACCAGAGGGTGACAACAAGGTCTTGGCTGGTGGCCCGATGATGGGCAAGGCTGTTATCAGTCTTGATGTTCCAGTTACAAAGGGAACAAACTCAATCACTGTACTTACAGATTCAGACGCACACCGCAAGAAGGCGCAGCCATGCATCCGTTGTGCAAAATGCGTGGAGGCTTGTCCTATGGGCTTGGAGCCATACTTGCTCGCAACTTTGAGCGTCATGAAGGACTACGAGCGTTTGGAGTCAGAGGATATCACCTCATGTATCTCTTGTGGTTCATGCCAGTTTACCTGTCCTTCTCATCGTCCTATCCTCGATAACATCCTTGCGGGAAAGGGAGCGGTCATGGGCATCATCAAGGCTCGTAATGCCAAGAAGTAGTAGAGATAGGCAAAATCGGTAATAAAGTTTAAAGTTAAAACCAAATACTTATACAAGTAAAAATGGGTAAATTAATAGTTTCATTATCGCCACATGCTCATGGAAATGAGACAGTGGAGAAGAACATGTACGGTGTGATTATCGCTCTTGTGCCTGCCATTCTCGCTTCCATCTATTTCTTTGGCTTGGGTTCAGCAGTAGTATTGCTTACCTCTGTGGCAGCCTGCGTATTCTTTGAGTGGGCAATTACAAAATATCTCTTGAAGACAGAGACCTCGCTGATGGATGGTTCTGCCATTATCACCGGTCTCTTGCTTGGCATGAACTTGCCAAGTAATCTTCCCCTTTGGATTATCATTATCGGCGCCTTGTTTGCTATCGGCGTAGGAAAGATGACTTTTGGTGGCTTGGGCAACAACCCTTTCAACCCAGCGTTGGTTGGCCGTTGCTTCTTGCTCGTCAGTTTCCCTGCTCAGATGACTTCATGGCCAGTAGCTGGTCAGATGTTGAGCTATACAGATGCCACTACAGCCGCAACTCCTTTGGCTATCATGAAAACTGCCATCAAGACAGGTGACAGCTCACTCTTGAATCAGTTGCCAGACTCTCTCAGTTTGCTTTTTGGTGCAACTGGTGAAGGGTTCGGCGCAGGTACTACAGGTGAAGTTTGTGCCATCGCCCTCTTGCTTGGTTTGGCTTACATGCTTTGGAAGAAGGTCATCACTTGGCATATTCCGGTAAGCATCATTGCTACCGTCTTTGTATTTAGCGGTTTGATGCATTTGGCTAATCCTGTATACGCAAATCCATTTGCCGTAATCTTGAGTGGTGGCTTGATGCTCGGTGCCATCTTCATGGCAACCGACTATGTTACATCGCCAATGACCCACAAGGGACAGCTCATTTATGGTGTTTGCATCGGTCTTTTGACCATCATCATCCGTAACTGGGGTAGCTATCCAGAAGGTATGTCGTTCGCCATTCTCATCATGAATGCGTTCACACCTCTTATTAACACATATGTTAAACCTAAGCGCTTCGGTGAGAAGCCTGTAAAGAAATAAGGAGGAACATGACATGCAGAAATTAGAATCTTCATTGAAGAACATGGTTCTCGTGCTCGTTGGCGTGGCACTCGTAGTAGGTGCTGTGCTTGCATACGTCAACCACCTTACTTCTGGTCCTATCGCAGAGAAAGCTGAGAAGTCTTTGGCTGCAGGCATCAAGAGCGTGATGGGAACTGAGGAATTACAGGTTGCTGAACCAAAGGAAGTTAATCAGACTATTGATGGCAAGGAAGTAAGCTTCACCATCCACAAGTGCTCTGATAAGAGTGGCAAACAGTTGGGTGCCGCTGTTGAGAGTACGACTGGTGGTTTTGGTGGTGATTTGAAGGTGCTCGTAGGTTTCGACCCAGAAGGAAAGATTTTGGGTTATACCGTGCTCCAGGCATCTGAGACTCCAGGCTTGGGAGCAAAGTGTACCACTTGGTTCCAGAAAGATGGAAAGGGTAGTGTGATTGGTAAAACTCCAAAGGACGGTGACCTTCATGTGAGCAAGGATGACAAGAGTGGCAATGCTGTGGATGCAATCACAGCCAGCACCATTACGAGCCGTGCTTTCCTCAAGGCTATCAACCAGGCATATGCTGCCTATGCTCAGAAAAGTGTAGATGGCGAGAGCGGAGCCTCTAAAGTGAAAGGTAACGCAAGTAACGAATCTTCTAACGAAAAGAAAGGATAAACCGATATGAGTAATATGAAAATTTTGATGAATGGACTCATCAAGGAGAACCCAACCTTCGTGTTGTTGCTCGGTATGTGTCCTACTTTGGCTACTACTACAAGTGCCATCAATGGTTTGTCCATGGGTCTGGCAACAATGGCAGTGCTGATTTGCACCAACTTCGTTATCTCTTGTATCAAGAAGATTACTCCTGATATGGTGCGTATCCCTGTGTTCATCGTAGTCATCGCAGCCTTCGTTACTATCCTTCAGATGGTGATGAGTGCGTATGCTCCCGACAGCATCAACCAGGCTTTGGGTATCTATATTCCATTGATTGTGGTAAACTGTATCATTCTTGGTCGTGCAGAGAGTTTTGCTGCCAAGAACACACCAGTGGCAAGTTTGGTAGATGGAGTAGGTTGCGGCTTGGGCTTTACCTTGGCATTGACCTTGCTCGGCTGTGTCCGTGAAATTTTGGGCGCAGGCAGCGTGTTTGGCATCGGCTTGTTGCCAGAGACTACCAATATCTTGGTGTTCATCTTGCCTCCAGGAGCCTTCTTGACATTGGGTTATCTGATTGCTATATTTAATAAGGTAAAGAAATAAGGAGGATTGATATATGGAATATTTATTGATATTTATCTCTGCGATATTCGTCAACAATATCGTCTTGTCGCAGTTCCTCGGTATCTGTCCATTCTTGGGCGTATCGAAGAAAATTGATACTGCCATTGGCATGGGTGGTGCCATCGCCTTCGTCTTGACCTTGGCTACCATCATCACATGGCTTGTGCAGAAATATGTGCTCGACCCATTCGGTTTGCAATATCTCCAGACCTTGTCGTTCATCCTTGTGATTGCGGCATTGGTTCAGATGGTTGAGATTATCTTGAAGAAGGTTTCTCCAGCGCTTTATCAGGCATTGGGCATCTTCTTGCCATTGATTACAACCAACTGTGCCGTTCTGGGTGTAGCCATCTTGGTAATCCAGAAAGACTTCAATCTCTTGGAGAGTGTGGTTTACGCTTTCTCTACCGCTCTTGGCTTCGCCTTGGCACTCATCGTGTTTGCCGGTATCCGTGAGCAGCAGGCTTTGGTTCGCATTCCTAAGGGCATGCAGGGCATGGCGATTGTTCTTGTTACGGCTTCATTGTTGAGCCTTGCTTTCATGGGCTTCTCTGGAGTTGACGGTGGCTTGAAGGCCTTGTTCGGATTGGAGTAAGAACATAAAGGATTTAGAAAAATATTTGTAATACGAATTTCCCCTCGTAATGGTTTCTCATAGAGACGCTGTGGCGAGGGGATTTTATTTGTATGGAATGAGAAAGACACCTTTGTCTTACATCGGGGAATATGTTTGTTTATAGGTACGAAAAAATCATAAAAACTCGTTGGCGGAATATAAAAACGCCTAAAAATTAATGATATACAATGAAATGTTTGCTTTTCTGAAAGTTTGTATCTGATTATTTTTGTTGTTTCTGAGATTTGCAGTAACTTTGCACCAAATTTAGACAACTGATAGAAAAAATGAATCGTAGAGATTTGACAGAAGGTAGCATATTGGGTAACATCATGACTTTCTCGTTGCCTTATGTGCTCGCATATTTTTTACAGATTTTATATGGTTTGGCTGACCTCTTCGTGATTGGTCAATTTTGTAATGTAGACAGTACCACAGCTGTTTCCAATGGGGCACAGGTGATGTATCTTTTCACATGTGTGGTGATCGGACTGGCTATGGGTACCACGGTGTGCCTTGGGCGTGCTGTGGGTGCCAAAGATCAGCATAGGGCATCTAAAATCATTGGAAATACAGCCACGATGTTTCTTTGTTTAAGTGTAGTTTTGGCATCTGTGCTCTTGCTGTTTCGCAATGGAATCGTTAGTCTTATTGACACTCCTGTTGAAGCTGTGAATGCAACAAGAGATTATCTCACGATATGTTTTATAGGTATTCCTTTCATCATGGCATACAACATCATCGCCTCTATTTTCCGTGGATTGGGTGACTCTAAAAGTCCGATGTATTTTGTTGCCATCGCTTGTGTGGTCAATATCATCCTCGACTACGTATTTATAGGATGGATAGGTATGGGAGCGATGGGGGCCGCCTTGGGCACAACGCTCTCTCAAGCTTTTAGTGTATTCGTGGCTCTCTCTGCTATCCGTAAGCATCGACAAGTATTTGATGTGCATCGTGAGGATTTCAAGTTACAGAAGCCAATCATCTCGAACATCCTCAAGGTGGGCTTTCCGATTGCGATGCAGGATGGATTTATCCAGATTGCATTCATTGCGATAACCATTATCGCCAATGGGCGAGGACTCTATGATGCTGCGGCAGTGGGTATCGTGGAGAAATTCATCGGTCTTGTTTTCATCGTTCCTTCTGCGATGCTGTCTACCGTTTCTGCGATTGCCAGTCAGAACATAGGTGCTCGACAAGTGTCAAGGGCTCAGCGTACCATGTGGTATGCGATGGCGATAACGACCAGTTATGGCATCATCATGGCGATTACGATGCAGTTTATCCCAGAAGTGGCTGTTCGACTTTTTACGGATGATGCTCATGTTGTGGGTCTTGGTGCCGAGTATTTGCGAGGATATGTTTGGGATTGTATCTTTGCTGGTTTGCATTTCTGTTTCAGTGGCTTCTTCACAGCGTGTGGCTATAGTATCATTTCTTTCGCCCACAATTTTGTGAGTATCGTATGTGCCCGTGTACCCCTTGTGTATCTCGCCTCAGAAATGTATCCCGACACGCTTTATCCGATGGGTCTTGCCACCTGTTTCGGATCGGTGTTGTCGTGTGTGATATGCATCGTGGCATATCAGTGGGTAAGAAAGAAAATCATATCTGAAATTGCTTGATGATAACCATCATCATTAAGTACAAGTAGACTTATAAAAATAGACAACAAACGGCAATTTTCAATTGGAAAGTTGCCGCTTGTTTATTTTATACCCTATTTTTACAATTTTAACATTTTGAAAATTGCGTTCACATCGTAAAGCAAACGTAACGCCTTTGTCATAAATAGCCTGTACCTTTGCACCCGATATTCAGAAAGTATTCAGAATTTGGAAGACTTGTCGCATAGAACATTGGACAAAATTCACCAAGATGAAGACTTGTGAATAGAAAATGGTTAATAAATTAAGGTAATAGTAATTTATACATAAAAGGTAATGAAAAAGAATTTTTGGAATGCCACATTGGTGGCAGGCTTGTTGATGGCATGCACCCTTGTCAACGTGGCAAATGCACAGAATGCTAAGGCACCTAATGCGTTTGGGGTGGAAAATGGAAATGCCCAGTGCTTGGTTCAACCCACTAATTTAACGCAGCGTGACTATGCCAGTCGTAGCACGTGGAAATCGCTCAAAGGCGAAATCACCCTCTACATGGCCAACGATCTCGGTCGAAATGGTTATTACGATCAAAAGCCTATCGCAGAACTGATGGGCGAGATGGCTGGCACAGTGAACCCCAAATGTGTGCTCGCCGTAGGTGACATCCACCACTTCAACGGCATCGCTTCCCTCCAAGACCCTCTGTGGATGACCAATTATGAATTGATTTATTCTCATCCAGATCTCATGATAGATTGGTTCCCTGTTTGTGGAAACCATGAGTATCGTGGCAATACAGATGCCGTATTGCACTATGGCTCCGTGAGTCGCCGATGGATGATGCCTGCCAAATACTACACTAAGGTTTTCAATGGTAAGAAAACATCCCTGCGTGTCGTTTTCCTGGACACAGCACCTCTCATCGACAAATATCGCAATGATTCCGCTACGTATCCCGATGCTTGCAAGGGGGATATGCAAGCACAACTCTCTTGGCTCGACGAAACCCTAAAGAATGCCAAGGAAGATTGGGTCATCGTGGTGGGTCATCATCCTATCTATGCCGAGACTGGCAAGAGCGAGGATGAACGTCTCGATATGCAGAAGCGAGTGATGCCTATCCTCCATAAATATAATAATGTGGCCATTTATGCTTGCGGACATATCCACAACTTCCAGCATATCAAGAAGCAAGGCGACAACATCGACTATGTGGTCAACACCTCTGCTTCTTTGGCTCGCCCAGTGAAACCTATTGAGGGCACCGTGTTCTGTAGCCCTGCTGATGGTTTCGCCGTATTCACGGCAGACAAGAAACAACTCCGTATGTCGATGATAGACAAGGATGGAAATATGATTCACGAGATTAGGAAAACAAAATAAATATGAAAAGAATTTTACTGAGTGCAGCCCTCATGGCGAACTTGTTAGCCATGTCTGCCCACACACTCGACGGCGTTGTGAAGGATAACAAGACGGGTGAACCTCTCATTGGTACTGTGGTGAGAGTGAAGGAATTGCCCCATGTGAGCACTACCACAGGACTTGATGGTAGTTTCACCCTCCACGAGTTGCCTGACAAGGGCAAGTTTACCCTCATCATCTCTTATATGTCTTACAAAACTAAGGAGATGGTGGTGGATGTAGCCAAGGATTATGGCAATGGCTCTGCCAAAGACAATAAGAAGGGCAAGGAATCTCAGTTGGTCATCGACTTGGAAGAAGATGCCCAGCAACTTGGCGAGGTAGTAGTCACTGGTCATAAGGAATACCACAGCGACCGTAGTGCCATCGACTTAGAGAAGAATGCGGGAACGGTTCTCAATGTCATGAGTCAACAGAGCATTCAACTTTCTCCTGATGTCAATGTGGCAAGTGTACTTCAGCGTGTGTCTGGTGTGACAATGGAACGTGACGCTTCGGGCGAGGCTACTTACGCCATCCTTCGAGGCATGGACAAACGTTATAACTATACGCTCGTCAATGGCGTGAAGATTCCCTCGCCAGATGATAAGAACCGCTATGTTCCTCTGAATATCTTCCCATCAGACTTGATGGATCGCCTCGTTGTATCCAAGTCCTTGACTGCGGATATGGAGGGAGATGCGGCAGGAGGAGTGGTAGACATGGTGATGAAGGATGCTCCTTCCCATTTCCAACTCCAGGCGAATGGAGCCATCGGCTATAGTGACTATTTTATGAAAGACGGTCGTGATTATCTCTCTTCTAATCGTGGAGACTTCACCAAGAAAGCACCCTACGAGGCATTTGAAAAAGACTATAAGGCAAGCATGTCTGATTTCAAAAATGGTCCTACCCAGGTGAGCAGCCATTCCATGCCAGCACCCAACTTCATCGGAGGACTCTCTGTGGGCAATCGCTTTTGGAACGACCGTCTCGGCGTGATGCTGGCGGGAAGCATCCAAAACATCTTCCGTGGTACTGAGCGCACCTACAATAGCGTAAAGATGGCTTCAGGTGAGCAAGCTATGTATATCAGTAGCTTGCAGCATCGTTATTACAGCATCCATGATCTCACCGCTGGTCTTCATGCCAAGGTGGATCTGACACTCGGAAATCATAAGTTGGAATGGTATAACATGTATGTGAACACCAACTCGAAGGGTATCCGATACAACAATAGTATCAGTACGGAATATATATCTGATGATACCTATACGCAAGATGACGAGACTCGTTCACTCTCGCAGACACAGAGCATCTTTGCTACACATCTGAGGGGAACTCACCATCTTACAAAAGATTTAACGATAGACTGGTCTGGATTGTATTCTGAAGCAAAGGAGAAAGATCCTGACAGAGTATATCTTACGTTGACAAATACCGTCCAGTCTGAAGAAGGAGGTTCACTTTGGAGTGGCAATAAGACGATTGTAAAGACGCAGCCAAAGGACATGGAACGCCGATTCCAACACAATGATGACAAGGATTTGGCTGGTTACATCAATCTCTCTTACGACACTCATTTTGGCAAAGGATGGGATGCCCTTTGGAAAGCCGGAGCGCAATATCGTCGCAAAGAGCGCAACAACCGATATTATTCCTATATCTTCGGACCAACCAATATCTCACAACGCTTAGATGGCAATGGCTTCGAACAGTTTGGTGATATAGATTGGACTTGCAAGACTCCATATTCGCAAGCTTCCCAACTCAACTACGACTCTAAGGAGCACATCGGTGCAGCATACGCAATGGTGACTGTGAAATCACAGATAGGAGAGATAAATGCAGGTTTTAGGGCAGAGCATACCAATCAGATATATACCATGCTCCAGAAGTTTCGCAATATGGGACAAGTAGGCGAGCAAAGCTACTGGGATTATCTGCCGTCTGCTTCCATCAAGTGGATGCCAACGGAGAAGATGAACGTACGTCTCTCTTATTATCGCTCCATCAACCGACCAGGCTTCTATGAAATCGTACCTTATCAGATTATGGGCGAGGAGTATATGGAGAAAGGAAATCCTGGCTTGAAGCGAGCTAAAATCGATAATGTCGACTTGCGTTGGGAATGGTTCCCAAGTAAGACCGAACAAATCTTGGCAGGTGTCTTCTATAAGTACTTGCAGGACCCTATCGAGCAAGTGTTTGTTACATCTGACGGCAAGATTGGAAGTGGTGCCGATGCCTACTATACGCCAGACAACTTGGGTAATGCCAAGAACATGGGCTTCGAGATAGATGTCATCAAGTATATCCGCCATTTTGGCGTAAAGGCAAATTATACCTATACCCATTCGGAGATTACGACTTCGAAACGTGAATACCAAGAGGGTAGTGCCGAATATAAGAGTGGAGTCACCCAAACGCGTCCGTTGGTGAACCAAGCTCCTCATACTGCCAATCTTTCCTTGTTATATAAGGATACAGAGAATGGTTGGAACGCTCAGCTTGCTGCATCTTACACAGGAACCAAGCTCGCCCTCGTGTCTCCTTTCAAGGATGCCGACCAATGGGATAAGGCCATGTTCGGCCTTGACCTCAGCGCTGAGAAACAATTCAAGAATGGACTCTCCATATTCTTGAAAGCCAACAATCTTTTGGATGCCAAGCGAGAGCGTTACCTCAAGACCGTGAAGGATAGTAACCTACAGTATGAGGGACAGAATCGTGATAAGACCATCGTGGGAACTTACCAATATGGCAGAACCTTCCTCTTGGGCGTGAGATATAAACTTTAATTAATAGGGTTTAATGTTTAGTGTTTACTTGGCAGAATTTAAGCAGGTGAAACTAAGCATTAAGCGATAAACATTAAACATTAAAACAGTGAAAAAGATAAATACTTGGGTGTGTATGCTGGCAATGGCAGCAACCACCGCCATCTTCTCTACATCTTGTGAGAATGACAACATCAATCCATACGATTATACCAACAATGGGGGAAATCAGGAGAATCAGGGTTCTACCGATGCCATCAAGACAGCACTTGCTGAATATCCAAAAGGTTCATTGGTCTGGACTAAGGATACCACCTTGACAGAGAGCGTAGAGATTCCTGTAGGTACATCGCTCTATATCGAACCTGGTGTAACCGTGACTTGTAAAAGCGAGGTACAGGTACCTGTGGAAATCGTAGTCTTGGGTAACCTCTACTGCATGGGAACCGAGGATAGTCCTGTAACTATCACATCAGACACCAAGAAACCTGCCGACTGGGGTGGCATCATCTGCGGATATAACTCAGAGGAGGTCGTGCTCAATCATGTGGACATCGCCTATGCTGGAGCTACACCGACGGAATCTTCTGCTTCCTTCCAGAACAAGCTCTTCAAGACCACCATCGACGGTGGTGTGCCAGCCTTCCACTTCTGCAATGTGAATGGCAAGTTTGTGATGGCTAACAGCTTCTTCCACGACAACTATAACGACCAGACGTATTTTACAGGTGGTCAGGGTGTTATCATCAATAATATCTTTGCCGACAGTGGCAATGCGGCAGATGGAGGCGAGGCTATCAACGTGAAGTCGGGCTGCAAGCTGGATGTGGCTAACAACCTCATCTACAACGCCTGCACAAATGCCCTCAAGCTCTCCAATGCCGGCAATAGCGAGATAGTGCCATTGACCGATATGACGGTCTACAACAACACCATCGTCAACTGCGGTTGGCGTCGTTCCAAGAACAAGAAGGGTGGAAGTATTTGGGTCGAGAAGGCAGCGAAGCCAATCTTGGTCAACAACCTCATCTACGATTCTCGTTTCGGTCTGAAACAACCAAAGGAAGATGGTGTGGATATGCAGAACAGCCGCTTGACTCCAAACTATTATTTTGCATCAACCGAGACAGGTGTTGCACAGATGGCAAAGAGTGCCAGCCTTGGCATCTGGCTTGATTCTGACATCCATAGCGCATCGGCAGGCGAGGGCAATCCGCTCTTCAAGAGCTTCCAGCAGACCTCCAAAATTAATATCAATTGCGAGGTGGACGACCCAGCCGAAGGCGCTCCATTGCCATTCGACAAGGCATGGGATTTCACTCTGTCTCAGAATAGTCCTGCTCTCATCGGTGGCGTAACCGACATCACCCGTCTCTTCCCATCAGGCCTTGCCTTCTTCGGCATAAAGAAAGTCCTCTTCCTCGACCAAGAGAATGATCAGAATTATTATTTCACCGCTCCATTGCCAAATGTCAAGTTTGGCTGGAGCAAGTAAGAAACGTAATATTGGTAAATATATCCTTGATATGGTTACACTCCGTATCAAGGATATTTTGTACTTTTGCATTCAAAATATAAAGAATGCATTCGATGAGAAATAGCATTCGATAAGAATTCGAAATATAAATCAATGTAGAACAATCCTAAGATAAAAACGAAAAATGAAGAAACTTGGATTATTCATCGTATTAAGTACATTAACACTCAATGTTATGGCACAAAAGAAAATAGTACAGACAGCAGGACGTACTCAGCTTGGTGAGTTCGCCCCAGAATTCGCTCACCTCAACGATGACGTGCTCTTCGGCGAGGTATGGAGCAGAAACGACCTCTTGAGTCTTCGCGACCGTAGTTTGGTAACCATCACAAGCCTTATCAGCCAGGGCATTACCGACAATTCATTGAAGTATCACCTCATGTCTGCCAAGCAGAATGGCATCACCCGTACAGAGGCAGCTGAGATTATCACCCACATCGCCTTCTATGCAGGATGGCCAAAGGCGTGGGCAGCCTTCAATCTGGCTAAGGAAGTATGGGCAGACGATGTGAAGGGCGATGATGCCAAGGCAGCCTTCCAGCGCGAGATGATTTTCCCTATCGGCGAGCCTAATACCGCCTATGCCAAATACTTCAAGGGCAACAGCTACTTGGCTCGTGTATCCAAGGACCAGATACCTTTCGCCAACGTTACCTTCGAACCAGGTTGTCGCAACAATTGGCACATTCATCACGCCACCAAGGGCGGCGGACAGATGTTGGTAGGCGTGGCTGGCAGAGGCTGGTATCAGGAGGAAGGCAAGCCAGCGCAGGAGATTCTCCCTGGCACTGTCATTAACATCCCTGCCAACGTGAAGCACTGGCATGGCGCTGCCAAGGACTCTTGGTTTGCCCATCTCGCCTTCGAGGTGCCAGGCGAAAACTCATCCAATGAATGGTTGGAACCTGTAAGCGACGAGGAATACGATAAGCTCAAATAAGAAAGCGCATTATTGCATGCTAAGAATGCGCTTTCTTGGCATGTAACAATGCGCTTTGTTAACTCATATAAATGCGCTTTCTTAGACCATAAGAAAGCGCATTGTTGTTTATCTTGCGAAGAGTTTCTTCTTGAGCCAAGCTCTCACTGGCTCATCATACAGCTTGAGCAATGCCCAGGCGATGCCGATGGAGAGAATCACCATGCCGATGTTCAGCATCACGTGATGCCAGACTGGCGAATCCTGATGACTTGCCACCCAAGTCATCTGCACATACATCAGTGGATAATGCGTGATATACAGAGGATAAGAGAGATTGCCCAGCGTTTCGCACCAGCGAGCACTCTTGGCATCCGTTGTCTTGCTGCCCGCACCTATCAGCACGATAATCGGGAACATCACCACGATGGCAAAGAGCTGGTAAATGCCATCTGCTAATCCCGACTTGCCGCCAATCTGAGGCACCGAGAAGAGGATGACGAGCAGCAATGATGCCCACCAGAATCCACCTCGCATGCCCAATGGACTACCGCTTGGATTCGCCTCCGTCATGCGCTTAGGCAGCAGTCGGGAGATGAGCAAACCGCAGAGGAAAGGGTAGAGCAATCTTCCAAAACCGATATACAGCTGGTCGGGGGTAATCGCCCAGCCGCCTATCACGTCATATTTAGGAGCAGGGAACAGCGCGAACACATCCCATCCCAGCGTCATATCCATCGTCATGAAGATGCTCGCCACGCAGAGCACAGCCAGCGCAATGGTAGGCAACTTCCTGAGCACCAAGGCATAGAGTATATTGCCGATATACTCGAAGGTCAGCGACCAGTTAGGACCATTGAAGGAATTGAATTCTCCCCATCCACGGATGTCGAGGCTGGTAGGGGCAGGAATCATCAGCAGTCCCATCACGAAGCAAAGGGCGAACTTCCAAGGCTCCACGGTGCCGATGAGCGGAAAGTTCTCGCCCTCGGCAAAGAAGAAGAAACAGGCTCCCACCACGGTGCCAGCCACCACCATCGGATGCAGACGGATGAGTCGCCTTTTGAAGAAGTTCCAGTAGCTCATCTTGCCCCATCTGTCGTCGTAAGCATAGCCGATGACGAAGCCCGAGAGCACGAAGAAGAAGTCCACGGCGAGGTAGCCATGGTTGATGTGCTGCGTGCCGAAGACAGGGATATACGTCTCCAGGCAGTGGAAGAAGATTACCATCAGCGCAGCCACGCCGCGCAGTCCGTCCAGTATCTCATATCGAGGCTTGGACGCCAAGTAAATGTCTTTGTTTTGTGCCATTATTTTTGTTGTTTTTTAGTTACTTTATGATATTCTAAATATTCTACCATATATTTTAGATTGACTATTCTATAGTTTCTTGCCGATAAATATATCGGCTGCAAAGGTACGATGAAATTTTTATCTACAATTGCTTTATTTTGTGAAAGAATTGTTGTATATTTGCATTGCCTAAAGATAAATGGCGACAAATTCGCAATATAAAACAATACTATTCGCAGAAGATGGACAAAGAAATAGGGCAGAAATCAATCCGAAAAGGTAACGACGAAGGTGAAAATTCCACCATTAAAGACGAAGGAAAAGGACGAAAAACCATGACTTTCGACCATGTGACGTTGCATCCCGACCAGCAGATAGGGCAGCACAGTCAGCAGACTTGGGAACTGTCTTACATCATCAAAGGCTCGGGAGAAAGCCTCATTGGCTCTATCCGTGAGAACTTTGGTCGTGGCGATGCCGCACTGATAGTTCCCGGTACGCCCCATCAATGGTATTTTGACATGGCTGATGTGGATGAGAATGGCAATATCGAGAACATCACCATTACCTTCTCCACCGAGATGCTCCGTTCGCTAACTCAAGCTATGCCCGAATACGAGCCGATGGTAGCGTGGTATGAATCTCTTGGCACATCGCTGAGGTTCAGTAAGAAAGAGTCCGAAACCATCGGCAAAACCTTGTCGCAGATGGAGTCTTTTTCTTCGCCCTCATCATCCTCTTCGCTTGGTTCGCCCTACCATTGCATACCCTTATTGCTGCAATTGCTTGCCCTCATCTACGAGCATCATCATCTTACGACTATAGGTTCTAAAATCATCTCCAATGATTCGCTTTCGGAAAGTCGAATCAAGAAGATAAAGGTATTTCTCACTTGCAATTACCAGCGAAAGGTCAATCTGGAGGATTTAGCTAAGCATGTGGGAATGAATCGCAGTTCGATGTGTACTTACTTCAAGCAAAAGACAGGCAAAACCATCTTCCATTATCTCATCGACCTCCGCATCTCTATAGCCCAGCAACTTTTGTCGTCTCCCGACCTCAGTATTGCCCAGTGCTGCTACAAGTGTGGCTTCAATGACATCCCCCATTTCAACCGCACCTTCAAGCGATGGGTAGGGATGACGCCAAATGAGTATCGGTCTCAAAAATTAACAGGCAAATAATGTTGTCATTTCAAATATTATTCATATTTTAGCGACGTGAAATTAAGAAACATGTAGATATGAACATAGAATCCATCCGAGAGTATTGTCTCTCCCTGCCTCTTGTGACAGAGGATTTCCCTTTCGATGAAACCACGTTGGTGTTTCGGGTATTGGGCAAGATATTCGCTTGCCTCGACTTGGAGTGCCCCGAATGGGTAACGATGAAATGCCATCCCGACTTTGCTCTCGAACTCCGTGAGAACCATCCCGAGATTGAGTCCGCTTGGCATTGGAACAAGAAGCATTGGAACCAAGTAAATCTTACTGGCTCATTGGATGACGACAAGATACAAGGCTTGCTCCGCCACAGCTATAGCGAGGTGGTGAAGAAACTCAAGAAGCAGGAGAAGGCGGAGCATCCGAAGGTGATGGAGGTTCGGGAGTGAAGAGCAAAGCATTTGAATTTTCACTCTTCGTTCTTCATTTATCTTACCCATTCCATCAAGTCATCATAATTCGTCACCTTATGATAGTAGATGCCGGAGCCGGAGAGCTTGTCGAAGAGCTTGTCGGCGCAGGCTATCTTGCCTTTCTCTATCTCTCGGATGTCGAGGGATGACATGCTGCCCTTGGTCTCTGCCACGAAATACACATGCTTCACCGTGCCCTCTTTGAAGGCGATAGCCCAGTCGGGAGAGTAGTTGCCCACAGGGGTAGGGATGTGGAAACCCTTTGGCAACTTGGCATAGACCGCCACGTCCGTAGAGGTGTCGAGGTCTTGCACAAACTTCCGCTCCACGCTCTCCTTCGCCGTACCATCCGTAAATACATAATCCACGATGCTCTTCTTGCCCAGAAAAGCCTTGTCCAGCGAGGTATGCTTCTCCTCGGTGAAGATGGCGGAGTCGTAGCTGCCCTCTATCTCGTTATAGCTGATATGATCTACGATGATGGTGGCCTTCTGCTCCATGATGAGGCGGCTCACTCGCTGGATAAACTCCTCAGGATTCGCCTTGTACATGGCAAACTTGCTTGGCAATACCCTTGTCAAGATGCTTGCCACCGTACGACGAGTCAACTTGGTGTTGGCAGCAATCTTGCCCAAGAGGTCATATTTCACGGTGCTGATGGTGTCGGTTCGCAGATTGTCGTTCTGCAATTCCTCCTGCACCATCATGCCCCTGCCGCCCGAAGTCATGTCGTCATGTTTCAGCTCGTCTCGCTGCACACCCCTCGTCACCCGATAGCTCAATATCGAGACATTCAGTTCGGCATTGATGGCATTCACCGCTTTTTCTATCAGTTCCTCGCTATCAAAGTCCACGGTGTAGGCATACTTGTGGTTGATGCGATTCCACAGCTCCTGAAATTCCTTCTTGGAGAAATTCTCGTTCAGCGTGTTCTCTGGTGTCCGTGGCGTGCTGCCATTGTCTATCATGTCGTTGAGGACGGATGGATTCCAAATGCCCTGTACCAACTTATGCACCCATTTCCCGATAGGCTCCAGTTCTGATGGAAGAGGAGCGAGAGTATCGGAAGATGCGGCTTGGCGATAGGTTTCCGTCACGTGGTCGGCATCGTCGATATAGTCGTTTTTGGCGAGATATTTGTAGATTTGTTTCGCCTCTTGCAGGTTGATGCTATGCTTGCTGCCATCCTCGATAACGAAAGTCTTGCCCTCGAAATAGTCGATGTCGGCTACCTTCGGACGGTCGTAGAGATCCTCGCTGATGTTCTTCTGTAAATCTTTAACGAAGTCGGCATAACCTTCTGACGCTATGACGGTAAGGCGGTTCAGTTGATGTACTTGTCCATTCAGCGTGTCGCTGTCCTGACGCACTCCCTTGCTGTCCACGCAGAGGCGCAAGCCACGTCCCACCTCCTGTCGCTTTTGCGAGATGCTGTTGGCTTGGCGCAACGAACAAATCTGGAAGATGTTCGGATTGTCCCAACCTTCCCGAAGGGCAGAATGGGAGAAGATGAAGCGCACAGGCGAATAGCTTGGGTCGAGACTCAGCAGTCGCTCCTTATCCTTCATGATGAGGTCGTAGGCTGATACGTCATCGCTTCCATTCCCGCCTTTCTTCTCATCGCTATCCTTGGCACGCTTGGTCTTGGGGTCAATAGAAAAGTAGCCCTCATGCGTCTTATTGACAGGGATGCAACCGAGGTAAGCCATATAGTCGGGGTCGTACATATTCTGATTCTCATTCAGCTCTGCCCGATATTCCTGCTCGAATATCTCGCCATATCTGCCTAACACGGCATTGCCCTCCTCATCATACTGGCGATATTTAGCCACCTCGTCGATGAAGAAGAGCGAGAGGCATTTGATGCCACGGTGGAAGAGGGCACTCTCCTTGCGGAAATGCGCCTTGATGGTTTCCCTGATTTGGATGCGAGCCTTGTGGTCGGCGGTCACATTGCCCACCACTTCCTTCAGCATGAGGCTCATGCCATTGCCAAATTTCACTTGGCTGCTGTTCGGATGCAAACTATCCACGATGATGTCGGTAATCAGAAAACCCTTGTATTGCGCCATGCCACCCGAAGCGGCAAAGAGGTCGTCGCCTTCGCCCATCTTCTTGTAGATGCGCTTGATGTTGCCCACCTTGCTTTGTTGCTCCATCTCCAGGCGCACCTGCGGAGCCTTGTCCTTGGAGAGCAGCAGTTCGGCAAAGTAGATGTAGCTGTCGGTGCCCTTTAGGTTCTTCAGTTCAAAGCCCACCACCTCTATCTTCTTCACCAGTTTGTGGTTATAGGCATCGAGGGCATCCAATACATACACCGTGTTGTGGTGCTCCTTGTGGGTGGCGGAATAGTTCAGCGTGAAGAGCGGATTGAAGGCTTGCAGGGCGGTCTGCGTGGCTGCGCCTCCCATCTTCTGCGGCTCATCGAGAATGATGATGGGATTATTGGCGGCAAGCACCTTGATAGGTTTGCGCGAGCCAAACTCGTCTCTTTCGGAGTTGATGATGCGCGCCGCCTTGTTCTTCGCTCCCTCCTTCATGGTGTTGAAGGCTTGGGTGTTGATGATCATCACGCTGATGTCGTTGCTTTGCGAGAAGGTATCGATGTCGTTGAGGCTGCTGCTGTCATAGATGAAGTAGCGAGCCTTCTTGCCGTATTGCTCCATGAAGTGATCTACGGTGATGTCAAAACTCTTCTTCACACCCTCTCGGATGGCTACGCTTGGCACCACCACGATAAACTTGGTCCAGCCATATTGTGCGTTCAACTCAAACATGGTCTTGATATAGACATACGTCTTTCCGGTACCCGTCTCCATCTCCACGTCGAGTTGGCAGGCACCGAGCTTGCAGCAGAGTTCCTCGTCCAGGTGAATATTGTTTTCCGTCTGCACTTGGTGGATATTCTCGAAGATAGCCTGCTTGTCGATGGCGAGCTGTGCGTTTCTGTATCCCAGTCCATTGCCGCTCATTTCGTCTAACTCTGTATAAATTGATGGCAGCACTAACTTGGTGTTATATTTTTTGTTATCAACGACATACAGCTTACCCTTGTCCATCTTGTATTCCAAGTTGGCTTGGTTCGGCTGTCCCTTGAAGACGTGGATCACGCTCTCCACGGCATCGGTTTGGTATTGTTGAATCTTAAACTTTAGTTTCATAAAATGCAGTATCAGTATAAATGCAGTATCAGTATCAATGTATTATCAGCAATAAAGCCTTTTTTACATTTTTACTTTTTTACCTTTCAAAGTATTCTCGTAACCGTTTCTGGCGAGTAAGTCTTGAAGATTTGCTCGAAGTTGGTGGCAGTGGCATCGCTCTTCATGCTGGTATCACGGAGCACGGCATACATCGGTTGCATCTGAGCGATGGCTTTCACCACATCATCCGAAACGTCTTGGTCGAAGCAAGCCACGAGATAGTTCTCTGCCACATTATAGATGGTTTTGCCAGCCACGGTTGTCGATTCTATTTTGCTATCCAGCGTAGCACCCAGTTCCAGCATCACCTGGAAGAGCAAGTCCTCGCCAGTGCGGTCAGGCTTCACATTATCCACCTGCGAGAAGAGCGTAGCCTGGTTGATGTCCTTAGGAGAATAATAAATATCTTCCATATTGGTGGAGTCGAGCTTGAGCACACGGAATCCTGTGTCGAGGTCTTGGGTGGTCAAAGGAGATTCCTCCTTAATTTTCTTGCCAGCCCGGCGGATTCGCTCCTTTCCGATTTCGCAGACTGTTTCATATCCTTGTTCTTTCTTCTTTTCGCTAATCTTTTCGGGTAATTGAACCATGATGAAACTGCAATGCTTTTCTTTTTCAGCATTTGTCTTCATTACGGCATGGGCAGTTGAAGCACTTCCAGAGAAGAAATCCAAAACAATAGAATCGTCTTTTAGATTTGCTAGCGTGAGCAAACGCTGTAGTAAGCGAACTGGTTTAGGACCATCAAATACGCCTTTGTCGCCGAATAAAGCTGTGACTTCTTTTGAACCTTCTTGACTATGTCCGACTTCTTTGTAAAAGAGGATTGAAGTTGGTGCCATTCCATCGAATTTTAATTCAGATAAGAATCTTTTGATACATGGAACGCTATTTCCATCACTTCCAAACCATATTCTGTTATCTTGGAGTCTCTCACGGAATGCGTTCCGTGAGAGACTCCAGCAGCGACCTGCTGGAGGCTCTACGACTCTCCCTGAAGGGCAGGTTATTGGATAGTCGCATTCTGCGTTGTATGTTTTGACAGACATATCACTAGGTTTCCAATCTCCCCTAGGGTCATTGTCCGGGTTGGAATATCTAGCATTGGCTTCTTTGGTTCTTTCTAATCTTCCGATTTGGAAATTCTCAATTCTTTTGGCAAACATCAGGATGTAGTCATGGCTATTAGATATAAATTTTGCATCGTTCTTAGGGGAATAGGCTCTTTCCCAAACTAAAGTTGCGATGAAATTTTGTTCTCCAAACACTTCATCGCAAATCTTTCTAAGGTTCTCCACCTCATTATCATCTATCGAAATAAATATCACACCATCATCAGTGAGCAAGTCTCTTGCTACTTTCAATCTCGGATAAATCATGTTGAGCCAATCGGTATGGAAGCGGCCATTGCTCTCTGCATTGGTAACCATACGATTGCCCTGCTCGTCATACTGCCCAGAGTTGGCGAGGTAATCAGCTGAGGACTGAGCGAAGTCATCCTCATAAACAAAGTCATTGCCTGTGTTGTAAGGTGGGTCGATGTATATCATCTTCACCTTGTGGAGGTAAGTCTCTTTGAGACACTTCAATACATCGAGATTATCTCCCTCAATATAAAGGTTTTGGGTGTCGTCAAAGTCCACGCTCTCTTCACGACAAGGGCGAAGAGTGGCATTGATAGGGGAGTTGGCGAGCAAGATGGCCTTGCTCTTGTCTGGCCAAGTAAACTGGTAACGCTCCGCCTTTTCCGACATCACGCTATCGGAAAGGTTTTGCTTCAATTTCTCAAAATCAATGAGGTGCTTAATTACCCCCCCCATTTCTTCGTCAACGGCTTCTGTTACACAGTCAGGAAACAACATTGCTATTTTCTTAATGTTGTCTTCTACACCGTTGCTGCTTTGCATTCTTAATTTATCCATTGTGTTAGTTATTCTTTACTTTTTATGATTCGCTTCTCTCATGCGAATATTTCGCATAATTACCTAATATCTGTTCGATATGAATCACTTCTGGGCACGAGTCCCAGGTAAAGCCGCCTCCCATCAGGTACCAATTCTTCCTCTCCTTCACTGGCACTTTCTTCATGTTAGGAAAAGCAGAGATTGGCATCGTTATGCTGCGACCGTCCTGCAAGGTAACTTGAAACTTACCCCTTTGAGGGAATGACAAAGCCTTGATCTTAGGCTCCACATTCCAGTAACCTTCCTTCTGATACATAATCTTAATTTTATAGCACTTCCATTTCGTTCCTCTTCATAATGAGAGGGTAACGTTCTGGATGCTTCAAACTATCTATTTCCAAGTCAACATCGAGCTTAGGCCATTCAATGGCATTTCGTCCCGACATCTTGACATCAAGTGCATCAGCTATGCTGGCACTCTTGAGCCATGGAATCCTGTTGAAGGAAATGAAGTAATCATTTCCTTTCACGGAAAGCATGATCCCTTTATCATTTATCATCAGAACTTTTGGCTCCATATTGCTTGTTTTTAATTTGCAAATATAATTAAAAAATAGATATTAAGCAAGCAAATGTTTGTTATTTTAGTATTATTTATCAGAAGATTTACCCTTGGTCTTCTTATTGCTTATTCCTTAATTCCGCTATCAAGTCATTGACAATATAAGTATCGCTCATCAGGTGAAGCCCATACTTCTCGTCATGCAGCATTCGGCAAACGTCAGATTCGTAAAAAATAGCCATAGCTCTATCCGTAGAAATCTTCAGCGTGTCAGCCAGTTGCGCAATTATGCGAGCTATCTTATTCCATAATAAAAAATCTAACATAATCTTATTTCCTTTCTTTATCTAAATCTTATCATATGAAAGAAATTGCAAGTGATTATCTACAATCTCTTGGTTGAGTATACATATCTGATAGTTTGGCTTGTGGTATATCAGTTTGCTCAATGTATGTTCTACATCTGCATAACCATTGATGTAAGCCTCCACTGCGTCGATAACACGGTCACAAGTAGAACATCCGTTCCATCATCTGCCACTTCTGGTCGGACGTAGCATTGGCTGCGCAATCCTGGAACTCTGCCACGTGCTTCTCCCATTCCTCTTGTCGTGGGAGGGTGGCGAGCTTCGCCATGGCGGTATTCCAGTCGAAGTCGAGAGGGGCATCCACTATCATCACGAGGCGGTTGCCCAAGATGTAGATCTCCATCTCAAGAATGCCTACGGCTTGGATGCCTTGCTTGATTTCATCCCAGAAGTGCTCCTTGTCATGCGCCTCCTTGTATTTCTTGATAAGCTCGGAGTCGTCCTTCAACTCCATCGTCTGTACAAATCGCTTGGTCGGCTGATCGTACTGTTTGCTTTTATATCCTTCCGTTTTCATTGTCTTATGTTTTTTCATTTGCAAAAATAACACAATTCTTTCAAGTCTGCAAATTATCAGAAGAAAAAATGATGTAGAATTCTGTAAATTCCTATTAACTTCTTACAAAGTTTTTGAAATTATGTCGCCTTGGCAAAGAAAAACTTGGCAGATTGACTTTTTCTTATTAATTTCGCAAGCAGAAAAACAAATGAAAATGCTATTTGGAAAAATGAGAAGAAGTTTGATTGCTATCATATTGTTCCTTTCGCTGCTCCAGGCGTCTGCTCACGATTTCTTGCGAGCAGTGAAGGATGAAATTCCTGGAGGGTATAACTTCTGGGTCTATACTCCTGTGGATTATTTTTATTCTCAAGAGCAGACACCAGTCATCATCTTCCTGCATGGTGCGAGCCTTTGTGGAAGAAACTTAGATCGGGTGAGAAGATATGGTCCCTTAGATGCCATTGTCAAGGGGAGGGACATTGACGCATTGACGATTGTGCCTCAGAACCCTGGTGGAGCTTGGAGTCCGAAGAAAATTATGGACGTGCTCGACTGGGTGAAAGCTAATTACCCTTGCGATACCACTCGTGTATACGTGTTGGGAATGAGTTTGGGAGGCTACGGCACAATGGATGTCTGTGGCACATATCCTGACAGAATCGCTGCTGGCATGGCATTATGCGGAGGAACTTCGCTGAAGGATGTCAGTGGCTTAGGTAAACTTCCCTTTTGGATTATCCATGGCACAGCAGATAGGGCAGTGCCAATCAAACAATCGAAGGTGGTAGTTGACAAATTGGTGGATTCCGGCAATGATAGCCGACTGATTTACGATTGGTGGCAGGGTGCCAACCATGGTACGCCAGCAAGGGTTTTCTATATGAAGAAAACCTACGAGTGGTTGTTCTCCCATTGTCTTTTGGATAAAGACAGACCTGTGAATCGTGACATCAGCATCAGTATGGGCGATACCCGTAAAGCCTATAATGATGTGAATCGAAATGTTCCTGCTCCAGAACTCATTGATGGTCCGAGCGTTATCAAGGAAGAAGGAAATGAATACTAAAGTTGGGTCATGTGATAGCCCAGTCGCTTCAATTCCATCGCCATTCCCATGAGGAACATCTGGTGCAGCGCAGCGATGAATGCACGGAAGGCAGCCTCTGTTCCTGGCTCCAAATGCTGGTGGGAGAGGAGGTTGTAGGTACGAGAGCCACATTCTGCAACGATGGCATTCACGACCTTGTGCTCCACCTCGTCCAAGCAAAGAATCTTTTCACAGATGTAGTCGTCCATGTGGTCGAAGTCGATACTGTCGCGCAAGTGCTTGTAGTGGTCTTCCACCTTGCTGTAGAGTTCCCAGTCCTTGTCCCAATACTTCGCCATCGCCATTCCTACAAACATAATCCAGCCCAAAGCCACGGTTGGGTATTGGTTGAATTCTCGCATGGCATCAGGCAAGTAACTCTCACCTATCTTAGGCCAAAGTTCCTCGATGTCTGGTGCTTCCGGCAATCGCTCGTCCACTCGTTTGATAGACAATAAGTATTGATGGAGGTCTTGCTTGAAGACCTCCTCGTAGTTTCTCTTGTTGAGTTCCATACCAATAATTCTATTCTCGTGTTTATGTATTTGCGTATTTGCGACGTGGATTAGTGTGTCTGCAAGAATCTGTCTGCTTCGATGGCAGCCTTGGCACCCGAGCCTGCAGCTACGATTCCTTGACGATAAACAGGGTCGGCAACATCTCCAGCGGCAAATACGCCAGGAATGTTGGTAGATGCTGTGCCCGGAACAACCTTGATGAATCCTTGCTCGTCCAAGTCGACGTAATCCTTAAACAAGTCTGTGTTTGGCTTATGGCCGATAGCCAAGAAGAATCCATCGATGGCAATGTCAAACTTTTCCTCGTTAGGCTCATCCTTGTGGCGAACCAAGTGAGCACCCTCGACGCCATTCTCACCAAACAACCCAACGGTGTTAGTCTCGAAAAGAATCTCGATGTTCTCCTTCTCCTTCACACGCTGCTGCATGATTTCAGCCGCACGAAGATAAGGCTTTCTTACAATCATGTAAACCTTCTTAGCCAAGCCGGCGAGATACATAGCTTCCTCGCATGCGGTATCACCACCACCTACGACAGCCACGGTACGTTTGCGATAGAAGAAACCATCGCAAGTTGCACAAGCAGAAACTCCTTGCCCACGATACTTCTCCTCGTCTGCCAAACCCAAATACTTGGCAGAGGCACCCGTAGCAATGATGACGGTCTCTGCCTCAATCTCATTGCCACGCTCGTCGGTGACATGGAATGGGCGACTGCTGAAATTCACCTTGGTGATGCTCCCGTCTCTCAAGTCTGCACCAAAGCGAGAAGCTTGCTCGCGCAAATCCATCATCATTTGGTTGCCATCCACACCATTAGGATAGCCAGGGAAATTCTCCACGATAGTGGTGGTGGTCAACTGACCGCCTGGTTGAATACCTGCATAGAGAACTGGCTTGAGGTCAGCTCTACCAGCATAGATCGCCGCTGTGTAACCAGCAGGACCGCTACCTATAATTAAAGTCTTTACTTTTTCCATGTTGTATGTTCAGTTTTGATGCAAAGGTACGGCTAATCAATCGAACTGCAAAATATTTTGCCTTCTTTTTTCTTTTCTTGCATCAGATTTGTATGTTTCTTAGATATTTTTGCTAACTTTGCAACCTAAAAAATAACAAAACATAGATTTCAATGAACAATATCAAGAAAATCGTACTTACGGGTGGACCTTGCGCTGGCAAGACAACCGCACTCGTCAAGGTCATCGAGCACTTTTCGAGTTTGGGTTACAAGGTCTTCACCATCCCTGAGGTGCCAACCATGTTTACCCAAGCAGGCATGAACTATCTCACTTCCAACAAAGACTTTTTCTTTGAGGGTGAGAAGGCGACACTCCAAACCCAACTTCATTTGGAAGATAGCTTCTATAAAATGGCGCAGACATTAGAGCAGCCTGTATTGATTATTTGCGACCGTGGCGTGATGGACATCTCTGCCTATCTTTCTCCCGAGCAATGGAAGGAGATTATCTCAGAGGTGGGCTACACCCAGACCCAGTTGAGAGATGAGCGTTATGATGCGGTACTCCATTTGGTTTCTGCTGCTGATGGTGCAGAGCAATTCTATACCACCAGCAACAATGCCCAGCGATTGGAGCAAGCCGACGAGAAGGGACTTCAGATTGCCAGAGAGTTGGATAAGAAAGTCATCGAGGCATGGACAGGACACTCACATCTCAGAGTCATCAACAACCATGAGGACTTCAACAATAAGTTGAACCGTGTGCTCAAGGAGATTTCCAATGTTCTTGGCATTCCTCAGCCTATCGAGGAGGAAAGAAAGTATATTGTGAAGTTGACAGGTGAGATACCAAACAGCATAGACAGCGACATCGTTCAGACTTATCTTACAGGAGAGCCAAACTGTGAGATTCGTTTACGCAAGCGTCGTTTCGATGGCAAGGAAGTGTATGTGCATACCACTAAGAAGCGTATCTCCGACACCGAGCAGATAGAGACGGAGCGTCAAATCAACCAGAATCTCTATGAGTCGTTGTTGCAGCAGGCAGACCCATATCGCCTGACCATCAAGAAGCACCGCAAGAGTTTCATCTGGAAGGGTCAGTACTTCGAGTTGGATGCCTTCGAGGCACCAAGAACCGACCTGATGATTTTGGAAACCAAGGGAATCGGAAAACAGGAGAGCGTGAAATTCCCTCCGTTCATCCATGTCGTAGAGGACATTACGGGTAACACCAACTACTACAATTATAACATTGCTTTAAAGAGATAAGTTTTGCTTAAGTTATAAATTTCATCGTAAACGCCTAAATACTTTGGTGAAATCAAAGTTATAAAAATACCTTCACCCTTCACCTTTTCTTTGGAGTCGCCTTTGTGCAAAAGGATTCCAAGAGGTGAAGGTATTTTTGTTTGCCTTCACCAAACTTCACCTTTCTTCAAGAGGAAGCAAAATGATTTAGAATTTCCATAAACCCTATAATTTCATAGCCCTATAATCTCCATAGACCCTATAAAACGCAAAAAAGAGAATTCTCACGAACTCTCTTTCTTGAGGTGTCTAGCGGAGTCGAACCGCTCTACACGGTTTTGCAGACCGTTACCTAACCGCTCGGTTAAGACACCATAAACTTAGTTTTAATTGCTTATGAATTTCTAAATCCTTATTTGCGGTTGCAAAGGTACGACTTTTATTTGGTTCCACCAAATTTTTTCTCGACTTTTTTCTTATTTTTTTCACATTTCTCGTAAAAAGGGCATCCAGAGCACTTATAATCCTTGCATTTCATGGCAGAACGCCATGATTTCACCAAACGAAAAGTGGCATACCCGAGGCATGCCACTAATATCGTTCCTACGATGATGTATTGGTTAACCAACTGCATTGTAACCATTGGTAGAATTTTTGCGCATGATGTCACGGATGTTCATCTCCTTGAAACCCTCTTCACGCTTTTGCTCTTCCAACTCCTTCTCTTCCTCGATGTCCTTCTCAGAACGAGTAAAGGTGAAAGCCTTGTACTTAAACTCTGCGATTGCCCAACCTGCGATGGCTACGACAACCAATGCGATAAAACCTATTAATGCGTTCATCTTATTATATGTTTATTTATTTTTTTAATAATCATCGTCGTCTGCTACATCGGTAGCATCGTCAAGTCCCAAGTTTTCTGGATCCTCGAAGGTGGTGCGATAACTCTCCTCTGTCAACTTGTCGTCATCGAAAGCGTCATCGTCCTCGTCAGGGTCATTGTAGTGATCCTCAATCTCTGGTGCGTCCTCATCGTCGTCATCGTCATCGTCTCTGTCTCGAAGCTCGTCCTCACGATCGAGCTCATCCTCATCAGCGAATTTCATGCGAACCTTCTCCACCTCTGGCTTCTCCTTTGCGAAGATAGCCTCAGTCCAAGTGCCCTTCGGAATCTCAAGAACCTCGAATCCATCGTCAAGCTTCTTCTCATAGAGACCACCTGGCTTGTGCAAACGGTCCTTAGGAAGGGTTGTGGTACTGATGTCGAAACCGCTCTGGATGATGTCCTGGATGCTCTGTGGAAGAGACTCCCAGCCGCCGCCGAAGTTACGGTCCAATACCTCGATGAGCTTTGTGGCACTGATATGGCGGATATTCTCGTAGGTCAAGTCGGTGACACGAAGGATAGGGCGCTTCTTGATGGCATACTTCACATTGGCATCGTCGATGCGGAATGTTCCCACCTTGAAACCACGCTCTATATACTTGTCGATGACAACAGGCTTGTCGACTTTGATTTCCTCAACCTCGAATGCGCTACGGATGATGTCCACATAGCGGCGCTGGTTGTCTTTCAAGTCGGAATCCTTCTCGGCAGCTTCCCAAAGACGGAAAACGTCATTCTCTTGTATCTCCCAAACACTTGACTTAGTCAAAGTTTTTAGACTTAATGCTTTTTCTTTTTTCATTGTTGTACTCTTTTTCGCTTGCAAAAGTAAATACTTAATTTCTAATATGCAAATTTTCTGAGCCTTTTTTACAAAATAAGTTGGGATGGAGGCTTTTTTGATATGTCCTCAAACCCATTTCGTAAGGGAAAGAACAGAAAAGTTGCATCTATTGTCTTAAAGATCCTTCCATTCTATGGTGCGCACAAATGCCAACGTCTTGACCCAATCGCAATCCAGGCAGAACTGGATAGGATAGTCGTAGCGGTCGAAGTAAGCCAAGGTCACGTCTGTGTCCACGTCATTGAAATACTTGTGGTCGCGGGTGGCTTGCTTGAAGATATGTGTCACGATGTCTTGGTTCTTCTTTTTAGCCTCGCCGAGTCGCTTCAGATAGAGTGTCACATATTGGTTCATCGCCAAGGCCTGCTCGTTGAGGATACGTATAGTCTCGTTGAGGGCACTCAAGTTGTTCTGGTTTTTGAGCACGTCGGCAGGTTGCAGCATTTTTGAGCGCAGATAGGTCAGGGCATCATACTTGAAAACTGCTATCTTGCGCACATTCATGCTCTGGGTTGTGTCGTTGGCGGTAGCCTGTGATGTCTTGACGATTTCGTTGAGCACATCTTGTGCTGATGCCGTGAATGCCAAGCTCAAGAAGGCTGCAATCATGAATATCTTTCTCATATTTCTATATATATTAAAGGGGTTGTTGTTTTTATCTGAGATTTCTCACTATGCGTGGCGTATCAAGAAGATGCTGTGGTCGATGCACGCTGGCAACTCCTCTTTGTAGTGGGTCACCATGATCATCGTCTTGTTGTTGCGCTTGCAGAAGGCTTCGATGACATCCTTTACCAAGCGTCGGTTGGTGTTGTCGAGTCCATGCAATGGTTCGTCCAGAATCAGAAGCTCCGGATCTTTCACGAAGGCTCTTGCCAAGAGTACGAGACGCTGCTCGCCACTGGATAGCTTGAGGAATCCTCTGTCTTCCTTGCCCTCCAAGCCGAAGACCTTCATCCAGAAGCGACATTTGTCCATGTCCTCTTCCTTTGGTTTTACGTAGAGGCCTACGGAATCCATCAGTCCACTTGCCACGATGCGGATGGCTGGGAGGTCACGTTGGTAGGAGCGATGCAACTCTGGTGACACATAGCCGATATGCTTCTTGATGTCCCAGATGCTCTCGCCACTTCCACGAGGGTTACCGAAGAGGGCGATGTCACAGGCATAGCTCTGCGGGTTGTCGGCACATACCAAGCTCAATAGGGTTGACTTGCCCGCTCCGTTCTGTCCGCTGAGTGCCCATCGCTCACCGTTCTTCACGGTCCAGTCGAGGTCTTTCAGGATGATGCGCTCACCATACTGGATGCGCACCTTGTTCATCTTCACCACCTCTTCATTGTGATACTCTCTGTCGCTATATGGCAAGTTGATGATGTCGTCCTCCAAGTCCTGGCTCAACACTCTCGTTGGCATGGCTGGTCGGGAGGCGAGGTATGCTTCCTTGGTCATCTTAGGCATTACCTTCATGTCCTTCACTTCCACAATGTGGGTAATGAAGTCAGGTATGTCGTCACTCTTGCTCAACACGAGGATAATCTGCAAGGCTCGCTCTGAAGAAAGCGTCTTGAGAAGTTCCTTGAGTTGGTCGCGGGTATCAGCGTCCAAACCGATGAATGGGTTATCCATAATGAGTACGCGAGGCTCTGCGAAAAGGGTAGAGGCCAACTTAAACTTTCTCAGTTCACCGCTGGAAAGCAAGATGGTGTACTTGTCGAGCAGATGCTCCATGTGGAAAAGCTCGTAAATATGCTTTTGCAGTTGACGGCGCTCAGGCGTGTCCTCGCCTGCCATCTGGTAAGCTTCCTCCAACTTGTCCTTGACGATAGGGGTCGACTCGTCGATTTCGAGTTGATTCCATCGCTGTTGTAAGAAGTAGGTGCGGTCGTTGTCGCCACCGTATGTGTCTCGGAATGTGATGTACTTGATATTGTCGCTCACCATGTGCTTGGTGCTTGGCGAGAAGTCATAATAGGGATCGTGCATCAAGAGAGGATGACGACCCACAATCATGTCGACAAACATGGACTTACCGCCTCCGTTAGGTCCTACGATGGCGATATGCTCACCTTCGCAAGCCTCAAAATTGACAGGCTCTGCCATACGCCATTCTGGCATACGGGTTACACCATTTTCTATTTTAATAATCGTTTGCATCTTTACTAACCTATTATCTATCAAGAATAACTATCTATCAAGCTATCAAAAATATCTATAATGTCTCAAGAAAATCTTATCCATAAAGTCTTCTTGAAAGTTTTTACCTTTTTATCGTTTTGCCGTTCAAGGCGGCAAGGAGTTGTGCTCTCGGACCGGTCAAGCCACTGCCTCCTTCCACTCTGCCTTGGTTTCTTGTTGCGAAGTCCTTCCAACTACTATAGTGCTTGTCGTTGGTCTCCGGTCTTCCCATTTGCAGGAAATGGCAATAGGCGGCACCCAAGGCATCGGTGGCATCCATGAACTTAGGCATGTCGTCATCGCTGATATGGAGCATACGTTGCAACATGGCGGCCACCTGTTCCTTCGAAGCTTGCCCCTGTCCGGTAATCGCCATTTTAATTTTCAGTGGTGCATACTCATGGATAGGCACGCTATGGTGGATAGCCGCTGCGATGGCGACACCTTGCGCTCGTCCCAATTTGAGCATCGACTGTACGTTCTTGCCAAAGAAAGGAGCTTCAATCGCCATCTCATCAGGCAGATATTCGTCGATGATGCCCGTCACTCGCTCGAAGATTTTGCCCAGCCTGAGATAAGGGTCGCTCTCCTTGCGCATGTCGATGACACCCATCACTACGAGCTGTGCCTTGTTGCCCATCACCTTGATGACACCGTAGCCCATCACGTTGGTTCCTGGGTCGATGCCGAGAATGATTTTTTCCGTTTGATTGTTTTTACGTAAATTCATTGATTTTATTACGTAGAGAATCTATATTTATTGTCTCGGAGAATCAATATTGTTGTCTCGCTTATCGATCCATATAAGGATTGTGGGCAAGTTCTTCGCCAATGCTTGTCTCCTGTCCATGACCTGGCAATACTTTCACTTCGTCAGGAAGTTGAGCCAAGAAGCGCAAGCTGTTGATAATCTGGAACATGGAACCACCCTTGAAGTCTGTTCTTCCGATGGAACCATGGAAAAGCGTGTCGCCAGTGAAAGCTACCTTCTCCTCTGCGCAGTAGAAAGTGACAGAGCCACGGGAATGACCTGGTGTGAGGATGATTTCAAACTGATGGTTGCCAAAATGCACGATTTCATCGTCCTCGAAGAAATGGCCGATAGGAGGGAAGTCGTAGTCCAAATGCATCTGGTAGAAAGTCTCGGCCTGTTGCTTGAGGTTTTTCATCAAACTCTCGTCCTGGGCAGAAACCTCTGGCTTGAGCCCGAATGCCTCATGAATGGTGTTGTTGCCAAAGTTATGGTCGAGATGCCCATGGGTCACCAAGAGATGAACTGGCTTCAACTCGTTGTCCTTGATGTAGTTGACGATGGCTGTGCGCTCCTCTGGATAGAAGGCACCGCAATCGATGATGACACACTCCTTGGTTTCATCGCTCACAACGTAGCAATTCTCCTGGAGCATGTTCACTTGGAATCTTTCAATGTTCAACATTTATAATCGTATTTTTTAATGTTCTTGTATGTTCTTTTGATATGACTGACTTTTACGTCACAAGCATTCCTATTAGCTTGGTACATATACCAACTGCTTGTCTTGCTTGAACCACTCTTCGTCAAAGAAGGTACTCAATGGTGTAATTTCAGCCACATTCTTATATTGTTTCAGCTCCTCCTGCAAGTTGCCTCCTTTCAAGCAGAGCAAACCGTTTGGTAAGGCGTTCTGCTGGGCTTTCTTGAAGTTTTTCTTGATAATCTTCATCAAGTCAGGCAGTTGCATCACCGCACGGCTCACCACGAAGTCGTACTTGCCTTTCTCATCCTCACCACGGAGATGCTCAGCCACGAGGTTCTCAAGCCCGATGGCAGAAGCCACCTCGTTGCATACTCGAATCTTCTTGCCTGTGCCATCGATGAGCTTGAACTTGCAATCAGGGAAGAGGATGGCGAGAGGTATGCCAGGGAAACCACCGCCGCAGCCAAAGTCCAATATCTCGGTACCTGGCTTGAAATGGATTGCCTTTGCGATAGCCATGGAATGAAGCACATGGTGCTCATAGAGATTGTCTATGTCTTTGCGACTGATGACATTGATCTTGGCATTCCAATCACGATAGAGCGCATCCAACTGAGCGATCTGTTCCTTCTGTTTCTCCGAGAGGTTCGGAAAGTATTTCTCAATAATATTCATTCTTAAAATGTATTGTTTTGGGTGCAAAAATATAAAAAAAATGCGAGAAACGCCATCTTTCGACATGATTATTTACACATAAAGAGTGATTATTTAGTTTCTTTATCTGTTTTTCGTGGAAAATCAGTAACTTTGCACCCAAATTTGCGAGCATAACATTGATTCGCATTAAAAAACAAAAGCAAAGAACATATTTTTATTAAGCAAAGAAAATAATTTTAATATGATTAAAGCAGCATTATTCGACTTGGATGGTGTCGTCTTCGATACCGAATCCCAATACACTATTTTCTGGGGTATGATAGGCAAAGAGTACCACCCAGAGATGCCAGACTTCGCCCAACGCATCAAGGGGCAGACCTTGGTGCAGATTTATGACAAGTATTTTTCTGACGAGAAAGCCTTTGCTCACATCGATGGATTCAAGGATATTAGCTCAGAACAAGCGAAGATTACCGCACGTCTCGACGAGTACGAGATGAACATGAGTTACAATTATATTGCTGGCTTCGAGGACTTCATCAAAGACTTGAAGAAAAATGGCGTAAAGTGCGCTGTAGTAACGAGTAGCAATGTTCCTAAGATGCTTAATGTATACAAGAAACATCCAGAGTTCCAAAGTTATTTTGACAGGGTTCTTACAAGCGAGGATTTCGATAAGAGCAAGCCAGACCCAGACTGTTATCTCAAGGGAGCAGCTTGCTTTGATGCCAAGCCTGAGGAATGTGTGGGTTTGGAGGATAGTTTCAATGGTTTGAAGGCAGTGAGAGCAGCAGGCGAGTTCACTTTGGGTTTGGCTACCACCAACTCAAGGGAAAGCATTGAGGCGTACTCAGACTACGTGATTTCCGACTATATTGGCTTCACTTATGCAGATTTAGCCCGAATTGTTAACGTATCTCATAAATAATGTGTAACTTTGCACTCGATTTTTAAAGACAAACAAAAAATGGGATATTTATCTACTGATAAAAAGAAGATTACAGCCAAGACTTTTGCAGAGATGAAAAAGGCTGGCGAAAAGGTGACCATGCTCACCGCATACGATTTTACAACCGCAGGAATCATTGATGCTGCTGGCATCGATAGTATTTTGATAGGCGACTCTGCCTCCAATGTGATGGCAGGCAATGCAGACACCTTGCCTATTACCGTAGACCAGATGATTTACCATGCTCGTAGCGTTTCACGTGCCGTCAACCACGCCATGGTGGTTTGCGACATGCCTTTTGGCAGCTATCAGATTTCTCGTGAGGAAGCTCTTCGCAACGCTTGCCGCATGATGAAGGAAACGGGCGTGGATGCGCTCAAGCTTGAAGGTGGCGTTGAAATCATCGATACCGTCAAGGCAATCTTGGACGCAGGCATCCCTGTACATGGTCACTTAGGATTGACTCCTCAGAGCGTCAATATGTTTGGTGGATATGGTATCCGTGCCAAGGAAGAGGCAGAGGCGGAGAAACTCATCTCGGATGCTATCGCCCTCGACAAGGCGGGTTGCTTCGCCATCGTCTTGGAGAAAGTTCCAGCAAAGTTGGCTGCTGAAGTTTCACGCCAAGTAAAAGCTGTAACTATCGGTATTGGAGCGGGTAACGGTTGTGATGGCCAAGTTCTTGTTTATGCTGACGCATTGGGGATGACCCAAGGCTTCAAGCCAAAGTTCTTGCGTCATTTCGCCCAGGTTGGGGCAGAGATGACCAAGGGTGTGCAAGCTTATGTGGACGCCGTCAAGATGGGTGGTTATCCAAGCACAGAAGAAAGCTACTAAATAATAAATAAGTATGGATACACAAAACACGCCGGTACATATCAAGCTATGGCATCGTGAGTTTTGGATGATGGCTCTTGCCAATCTCTTCTTGATGATGAGTGCCTACATGTTGATACCGGCTCTTCCTCCATACCTGCTTCATGCGGGATTCTCTTGTGTCCAAGTGGGCGAGGTCATGGGGGCATACGGCATAGGCATCTTCATCTTGGGTGGCTTTTGCTCGTACCTCGTACAGCGTTATCGGCGCAATCGGGTTTGCCAATATTCCATGTTGGCGGCAGTCCTGAGCATCGGTTTGTTGTATTACATCGATTTCATCCTCCATGCCAAGATGGAGTTTTGGATGCTGATCGTGGCTCGTTTGGTACAAGGTGCTTGCGTGGGTCTGGCACAGATGACCTTGGCAAGCACGCTGATTATTGATACTTGCGAGTCTTTCCAGCGCACGGAAGCGAATTACACGGCTGCCTGGTTCTCCAGGTTTGCCCTTTCGTTAGGCCCAGTCGTCTCGTTGTTGATATTCAAGTTCTTCAATTACGCGATTGTACTGATTTCCGCTGGTGTCGTGGCTCTGATAGCTTGGTTGCTTGTCAGTTTGGTGAAATTCCCATTCAAGGCACCATCTGACAATATGAAAGTTTATAGCCTCGACAGGTTCTTCCTACCGCAAGGTTTTTTGCTGTTTGCCAACATCGCCATGGTGACAACGGTAGTGGGAATGCTCTTTGCGCTTCAGCAGTCGGAGACATTCTATAGTATGTTGATGGTGGGATTCATCGTGGCATTGTTGGCTGAGAAGTATGTTTTTCCAGATGCAGACTTGAAGAGTGAAGTACTCACGGGTTTGATACTGATGAGTGCGGCGGTATTGATATATTTCACCAACCGAGAGTCGGCGATACTCTACATCACACCAGCGTTGATAGGTTTCAGCATAGGCATTATCGGTAGCCGCTTCTTGCTATTCTACATCAAGTTGGCGAAACACTGTCAGAGGGGGACCAGCCAGAGTTCTTTCTTCCTCGCATGGGAGTTCGGCATTAGCTTGGGTTTGTTCTTAGGCATTGGCTTCTTGGGAAATCATTCTGTTTCGGCACAGCTGAAGGGTTATTTGCCAACCATACAAGTAGAACATGAATACATCTTATTGGTTTGCTTGGCGATTCTTATCGTCAGTCTTGTATTCTACAACTTCTGTGTTCATCCTTGGTATATGAAGCACAGAAATCGTTAAAAATCTCGATTTCATCGAAAAATAGACAGCAAAGGGGCACTTTACTCTGGCAATGAGTAAAGTGCCCCTTTATGCTGTGGTAAGCAATAAATTCGTAACCTCCAAATTTCTCGTCCGATATTTTTTTAATGTCGAGCGTGGAATTGTCGATTGTCAGAAAGGCCGGGCATACATTTACATCATATTCGATTACAAAGAGAGCCATGGCTCGATGGAACCATGGCTCTTCAAACATACATCTATAATTAAGTAGTTCTTATAAGTTTAGAGAATTGTCTTGACAGCCTCCAACATACCCTTCTCCTGGATGAGGTCAAGATCCTTCTTAACCAACTCGGTCAAACCAGGAACGGTCTTGTTCAAGTCTTCCTTCCAGATATAATCGAAACCGAGAACACCCTCAGCTACCTTCTGAGTATCACCAGTAGCCCAAAGCTCAGTCAACTTGTCGATAATCTTCTGGTCATCCTGTGGCTTGATAGGAGCACCATCTGCACGAGTGCCACCCTTGTAGTAAGTGATGATGGCAGCGAGACCGAATACCAATCCCTGTGGCAACTCACCCTTGCGCTCCAAGTAAATCTTAACACCAGGGAGGTCACGAGTCTCATACTTAGGGAATGAGTTGAGCATGATGCTGGTTACCTGGTGGTCAACGAATGGGTTCTCGAAACGCTCCAATACGTCGGAAGCGAACTTCTGCAACTCGTCCATAGGCAAGTTGAGGGTCTGCATCAACTCGTCGAACTGTACCTTGTGGATGTACTTGCCCAAAACTGGGTGCTCGCAAGCGTCACGTACGATGTTGACACCGCTCAAGTACGTTACAGGGCTCAATACAGTGTGAGGACCATTCAAGAGAGTAACCTTACGCTCGTGGTATGGCTTCTCGTTGTCTGTAATCAATACGTGGAGGCCAGCCTTGTGAGCAGGGAACTCTTCCTGCATCTGCTCTACGGTCATGTTCTCTGCCTTCTCGATAACCCAGAGGTGGAAGCTCTCAGCCTTAACTACCAAGTTGTCCTTGTAGCAGATTTTCTGCTGGATTTCCTTGATGGTGTCGCGTGGGAAACCAGGAACGATGCGGTCTACCAATGTAGCGCAAACATAGCAATGGTTGGTGAACCACTCTTTGAAGCCCTCGTAGTCAGCGCCCATGTCTTCCTTCCAAAGCTCGATGTACTGGTAGATGCACTCCTTCAAGTGGTGACCGTTCAAGAAAATCAACTCGCAAGGCATCAAGATCATACCCTTAGATGGGTCGCCCTCGAAGAACTTGTAACGATGGAAGAGCAACTGAACCAACTTACCTGGGTAAGAAGCAGCAGGAGCATCTGTAAACTTGCAAGAGTCGTCGAATGCGATACCAGCCTCTGTTGTGTTAGAGATGATGAAACGCATCTCTGGCTGCTCTGCCAATGCCATGAAGGCCTGGTTCTGTGAATATGGATTCAAGCAACGGCTGATGACGTCGATACGCTCCAAGGTGTTGACAGCCTGACCATTCTCCTTACCCTGAAGGTTTACGTGATACAAGCAGTCCTGACCGTTCAACCAGTCTACCATACCCTGTGCCAAAGGCTGAACAACAACAACAGAACCGTTGAAATCGGTCTTCTTGTTCATATTCCATACAATCCAATCTACGAATGCACGGAGGAAGTTACCTTCACCAAACTGGATGATTTTCTCAGGAGCGACGCTCTTAGGAGCCGTACGCTTGTTTAATGCTTTAAGTTCTTTCATGATTTGTTTTTATTTTGTTGTTTTTTAATTTCGATGCAAAGGTATAAAATTTCCCGATACCTTATATCATATTATGCGAAAAAACGTGCGTAAAGGTTTGCGTAAAGTGCTTTCTTCTTGTAGTATTAAATATTTACATTTTTATTGCGCTTTGAATGCTTTTTGTTCGAGAGAAGACAAACGCTCAAAACCCCGATTTTCAGATAGGGTAGACCACTTTGAAAATTACCCTTAAGGAAAAATATTTTTTCCCTTAACACTAAATATTTTTAGCCTTAAGGGAAAAATCACCTTCCCTTAAGGCTAATAAAAAATCCCTTGAGGCAGAAGCCCCAAGGGATTATGACAGAATTTTAACAATTTGTTATATGGACAAAATATACATTTACATAGCGAAGGTATTGAAGCCGCCATCTACCACAGCCACTGTACCAGTGACGAATGCAGCTGCATCGCTCATGAGGTAGTGGATGGTGCCACAAAGTTCCTCTGGCTTACCCATGCGACCGAATGGAGTCTGGCGAATTACGTCGTTGCCACGCTCTGTGTAGGTGCCATCAGGGTTGGTGAGGAGTGCACGGTTCTGCTCGGTGATGAAGAAACCAGGAGCAATGGCGTTCACGCGGATGCCCTCGCCAAACTTCTTGGCTGTCTCATGTGCCATATAAGCAGTGAAGTTGGAGATGCCAGCCTTGGCTGCTGCATAGCCGCAAACACGGGTCATTGGTCGGAATGCTGCCATGGAAGAGAAGTTGATGATGCTTCCCTTGCCAGCCTCTACCATTGGCTTCAAGAATACCTGGGTAGGGATGACAGTACCAGTAAGGTTCAAGTTGAGAACGGTCTGGAACTGGTCTACTTTCAAATCAAAGAAGTTTTGGTCTGGAGTGATTGTAGCACCCTTCATGTTGCCTCCGGCAGCATTCAACAAGGTGTCGACCTTACCATACTTTGCGAGAATGTCCTTGCAATTTTGCTCAACCACCTCGATGTTCATCACGTCAGTCTTGAAGAAAGAAGCCTCGCCTCCAGCTTGCTTGATATCCTCGACGATAGCATTGCCTACGTCTTCCTTTCTACCCAAGATGGCAACTTTCGCGCCTTCAAGAGCCAGGTACTTAGCAATGGTACGACCTAACACACCAGTACCACCAGTGATAACAACTACATAATCTTTGATATTGAAAAGACTGTTCATAATAAATTAGTGTTTGAAAGTTTTTGTTTTTAGAAAAAATAAAAAGAGCGGGATACGGGAATCGAACCCGCCTCCCAGGCTTGGGAAGCCCGTGCACTACCGATGTGCTAATCCCGCACACAGACTAAATGGAGCCACGAGCGGGACTCGAACCCGCGACCCACGCATTACGAATGCGTTGCTCTACCAACTGAGCCATCATGGCATTTCCTTTTAGCGAATGCAAAGGTAATGAAATATTTCTAAATGATGAAATATCTCATTACCCTTTAACCTATATTAACTCTCTTGCGATGTAGCCTTGAAGGTAAGCTCGTCCTTATTTGGGTTCTTGCCAATGCTGATGGCATCGCCCTTTTTGAGGCTGCCACCCAAGAGAAGCTCGCATACGCCATCCTCCACATAGGTCTGGATGGCACGCTTCAGTGGACGGGCGCCAAACTGAACATCATATCCCTTCGTGGCAACAAACTCCTTCGCCTTGTCAGTAATCTGAATCTGATAACCCATTTCGCCCACGCGCTTGATGAGTCCACGCAACTCGATGTCGATAATCTTCTTGATGGCATCCAAGTCGAGCTGGTCAAAAGTGATGATTTCATCGAGACGGTTCAGAAACTCTGGGGAGAACTGCTTGCTCAAACTCTTCTGGATGATGCTTCTTGCATATTCCTTGTCCTTCTCATTCTTGGAGATTCCGTTGAAGCTACCGGCGTTGAAACCGATTCCACTTCCAAAGTCCTTAAGCTGACGGGTTCCCGCATTGGAAGTCATGATGATGACTGTGTTGCGGAAGTCTATAAGTCTGCCGTTGCCATCTGTCAAGCGACCTTCATCAAGCACCTGGAGAAGCATGTTGTATACTTTCTCGTGCGCTTTCTCGATTTCATCGAGCAACACGATGGAGTATGGCTTGCGACGTACCTTCTCGGTCAACTGTCCTCCCTCGTCATAGCCCACATATCCCGGAGGTGCTCCGAGAAGTCGTGACGTATTGAAACTCTCTGAATACTCACTCATGTCCACACGAATCAAAGCGTCGGAAGAGCCAAACATCTCCTCAGCCAACTTCTTGGCGAGATAAGTCTTGCCGACACCAGTAGGACCGAGGAACATGAAGGCACCGATAGGGTGGTTAGGGTCCCTGAGACCGACACGGTTGCGCTGGATGGCTTTCACCATTTTATCTATCGCATCATCTTGTGCGATGACGTCAGCCTTCAACTTACCAGCCATATTCTTCAAGCGCACACTCTCGGCTTCCGCCATTCGCTGCACAGGCACACCAGTCATCTGGCTGACCACGTCAGCGATTTCCTTCTCAGTAACAGGGATGCGCTCGGAATTCTCGCCCTTTTGCCAAGCGGCCCTCATCTTTTCCAACTCCTCTTCCAATTGAAGCCCCTTGTCGCGATAGCTGGCAGCCAACTCGAAGTTCTGGTTTCTGACAGCCTCTTGTTTCTTCACAGATACCTTTTCTATCTCATCCTGCAGGTCGAGGATGGAATCAGGCACCTTGACATTCGTGAGACGCATACGAGAGCCCACTTCGTCGACTACATCTATGGCCTTGTCTGGGAAAAAACGGTCGGTGACATATCGCTCTGTCAATTTGACACACGCTTCCAACGCTTCGTCACTATATGACACGCCATGGTGCTCCTCATATCTGTCTTTGATGTTCTTCAGTACCTGCAACGTCTGCTCAGGAGTCGTTGGCTCCACGATGACCTTCTGGAAGCGACGCTCCAAGGCACCGTCTTTCTCGATGCTGTTGCGGTATTCCTTGAGGGTGGTTGCGCCGATGCACTGGATAGTGCCACGAGCCAAGGCTGGCTTGAGGATGTTGGCGGCATCCATCGCACCTCCTCCGCCACTACCGGCACCGATGATGGTGTGGATTTCGTCGATGAAGATGATGACATCAGGGTTGTTCTCCAACTCATCTATCAATCCCTTGATGCGCTCTTCGAATTGTCCACGGAATTTGGTTCCTGCAACCATGGCACTGAGATCTAAGTTCACCACACGTTTGTTGAAGAGAGAAGGCGAAGTCTGCTGTTTTGCAATCATTTGCGCAAGGCCTTCCACGATGGCGCTCTTGCCGACGCCCGGTTCTCCAATCAAGATAGGATTGTTTTTCTTTCTGCGTCCGATGATTTCGAGCACACGCTGTATCTCCTTTTCTCTGCCCACCACAGGATCAAGCTTGCCTTCCTTGGCAAGTTTGGTCAAGTCGGTGCTGAAATGGTCGATGATAGGAGTCTTGTTTTTGTTGACCGTTTGGTTGCCGACGACACTTGCCTGTTTTTTTTGTGCCTTGTCAGAACCGCCAAAACTGTCAGCGTTCTCATTCATGAAAATATCGTCATCATCGTCATCGTTAGGAAAGGTGAATCCATCGATGACTTTGATGCGGCCATGTTCCTTCATTGTCATATCTATACCTTATTATATATTATACATGATTTGGAAGTGAAGTCTTGCGGTTTTTGACGCAATGACATACACTTTTTAAAAATTTAATGCAAAAGTACGCATTATCAGTGTAATTGCAAAACCTGTGCCATTTTTTTATGTTTATTTCAGATTCGGAGCTTCATCCTCAGCTCGGAATACGATTCCGATTTTCTAAGTTACTTAAAATTCTATCATTTTATAACAAAGATACTCTTCATCTTGTCTTCAAAACACAAAAAACGCTAAAAACAGCGTTTTTTTGGCTCAGAAAGCATTTTGTTAGGAAAATTGTTTGTATCTTTGTCGAGATTTTAGAAGGGCAAAAAACGCTTAGAACGCAAATAAATGCCCTTTTTGGCGATTTCTCGATAAAATCGGGGAGGAGCAACAAGTGAAAAAACAAATTAAAAAACAAGATTTAATAAATGGAAGAGAATCAGACTCTTGATCATGACAGAATCATGAAAATCAACATCGAGGAAGAGATGAAGTCA
>SAMEA104315437__coassemble_123_pt1 | contig 97410 bp, 83 predicted proteins | sample SAMEA104315437__metabat2_high_PE_043 | metagenome-assembled genome bin SAMEA104315437 (sample SAMEA104315437) | gut metagenome | biome: Monkey gut; feature: monkey-associated habitat; material: faeces | place: China | collected 2013 | reverse complement strand
TCATCCCTATGTACCTCTTGATTGGTGTATGGGGTAGTGGTGCGAAGGAGTATTCAGCCATGAAGTTGACTTTGATGTTGATGGGTGGTTCTGCGCTCTTGATCATTGGTATCTTGGGTATCTACTTCTACAGTGGTGCTCAGACTTTCGAGATCTTGGACATCGCTCACCACACTAATGGTGCTCACGCCATCCCAGAGAGCGTACAGAACGTGTTCTTCCCATTGCTCTTCATCGGTTTCGGTATCCTTGGAGCTTTGTTCCCATTCCACACATGGTCTCCTGATGGTCACGCCAGTGCGCCAACAGCCGTATCTATGTTGCACGCCGGTGTATTGATGAAGCTCGGTGGTTACGGTTGCTTCCGTATCGCCATGTTCCTCTTGCCAGCCGCTACTCACGGATTCTGGATCAAGGTATTCTTGGTATTGACCACCATCTCTATCGTATATGGTGCTTTGTCAGCTTGTGTACAGACCGACTTGAAGTACATCAACGCTTACTCTTCAGTATCTCACTGTGGTATGGTGCTCTTCGCTCTCTGTATGATGACCGAGACAGCCGCTACAGGTGCTATCCTCCAGATGTTGTCTCACGGTTTGATGACCGCCCTCTTCTTCGCAGTCATCGGTATGATTTATCACCAGGCAGGTACACGTGACGTACGCTACTTGGGTGGTTTGATGAAGATTATCCCATTCCTCTCAGTAGGTTATGCAGTAGCTGGTTTGGCTAACCTCGGTTTGCCAGGTTTCTCAGGTTTCGTAGCCGAGATGACCATCTTCGTAGGTTCCTTCCAGAATGCAGATACCTTCCATCGTGTATGTACCATCATCGCTTGTACATCTATCGTTATCACCGCCGTATATATCTTGCGTTGCGTAGGTAAGATTTTGTACCAGAAGGTTCCAAATCCAAAGTTGGAGAAGCTTCACGATGCTACTTGGGACGAGCGTATCGCTGTAGCAGGCTTGATCGCTTGCGTGGCAGGTCTCGGTATGTTCCCACTCTGGGCAGAGGAGATTATCATGGACGCCGTAGGTCCTATCTTTAGTGTAATCATGTAATAAATATCAGAAGAAATGAATTACAGTCAATTTTTAAATATGATTCCAGAGGCTACCTTGATGGCAGTTTTGATCATAACTTTCATTGCTGATTTCTGTAGCTCTAAGTCTGCGGAACGTAAGTGGTTCAATCCTCTGGTATCTCTGTTGATGGTGGCTCACATCGTCATCAACATTTGTCCTACAGAAGCTGCGGAGGCTTTCGGTGGTATGTATGCCACCAGTCCTGCTGCTGGTGTATTGAAGACTATCTTGGCGCTCGGTACACTCATCGTCATCGTTCAGGCGAAGGAGTGGTTGAGCCGTGAGGACACAGCCTTCAAGGAGGGTGAGTTCTATATGCTCATCATCTCTACTTTGCTCGGTATGAATATGATGGTAAGTGCCAACCACTTCCTCTTGTTCTTCCTCGGTCTTGAGATGGCATCTGTGCCAATGGCTTGTTTGGTGGCTTTCGACAAGTATCGCCACAATTCAGCAGAGGCAGGTGCTAAGTTCATCCTCACCGCTACATTCTCAAGTGGCGTGATGATCTATGGTATCTCTTTGCTCTATGCCGCTTGTGGTACTTTGTACTTCAACGATATGGCTACAGCAATCTCTGCATCTCCATTGACTATCGCAGGTATGGTATTCTTCTTCAGTGGCTTGGGCTTCAAGATTTCCTTGGTTCCATTCCACTTCTGGACAGCTGATTCATACCAGGGTGCTCCTACTACCGTGACAGGTTATCTCTCAGTAGTATCTAAGGGAGCTGCCGCATTCACCCTCTGCGCTATCTTGATGAAGGTGTTTGCGCCAATGGTAGAGTACTGGACCGTACTTCTGTACATCGTCATCGTATTGTCTATCACCATCGCCAACCTCTTTGCCATCCGTCAGAGCGACTTGAAGCGTTTCATGGCATTCTCTTCTATCTCTCAGGCAGGTTACATCATGTTGGCAGTAGTTGGTAACTCTGCGATGAGTGTATCAGCCTTGACTTACTATGTGTTGATTTACGTAGTAGCCAACTTGAGCGTCTTCACCATTATCTCTTCTATCGAGGAGCACAATAATGGTACAGTACAGATGGACAGCTACAATGGTCTTTACAAGACAAACCCTCGTTTGGCATTCTTGATGACCTTGGCGTTGTTCTCATTGGGTGGTATTCCTCCATTCGCAGGTATGTTCTCTAAGTTCTTCGTGTTCATGGCTGCCGTTGGTACACACGACATCCACACCACACTCGGTGCTTGGGCATACGGCGTGGTATTCATCGCCTTGGTTAATACCGTATTGAGCTTGTACTACTACTTGCTCATCGTGAAGGCCATGTTTATCAAGCACAGCGACAACCCATTGCCAACCTTCCAGAGCGCATGCTCTACCAAGTTGGCTTTGGCTATCTGCACAGTAGGTATCGTTGCATTCGGTATCTGTTCATTCGTTTACGATTGGATTTCTGTGGCAGTGAATGCATAAGTAAAGCTAAAATATCAGTCCTTTCTTAATAGGGCAGATATTTCAGAAAGATAAAATAATAAGAAAATCCCAGCTATCTTTTTGGTAGCTGGGATTTTTTGTTGTAACTTTGCAAACGAATAGCAACAGAAACTCTGTTTTAGTGGCGGAGAAATATCAAAGAAATGACAGAAATGAAAAAGATATTGAGATCGACGATATACGTAATAATGGTATTGTGCATGGCATTTGTTCCTGATGCGTGGCTTTGGCAACAGGGTGTCAGGGAATGGCTACTACCCTTGAAACTTTTGTGGTGGCTGCCTACAGGCTTGCTTTTGCTTGCAGAATTAGGTTTGCAGTTAGGCATGTATCACAAGGCGTCCGTCAGAATCTTGTTTACGTTGATTCTCTTTTCTGTCTTTCCTAAAGTTCTCTTCATTCTTTTTGATTTTATTTGTCCATGGTGGGTGTCATTGGCGCCAACGATAGCGGTTATGTTGTATCTGCTCTATGGCTTTACGCATGGATGGAAACGTTTGGAAGTGAAACAAATTACCTTCACTTCGCCAGATCTTCCGCCTTATTTTGATGGCTATAGGATACTTCATTTCAGCGATTTTCACTTGGGAACTTTTCCTAAAGGAACGGATTTTGTAGAGAAAGTTGTGGAGCAAGCCAATAATGAGGAAGTTGACATGATGGTGTTTACGGGTGATCTGGTGAATAATTCCGCAGAAGAAGTTCGGCCTTTCTTTGATACGCTCAAGTTGTTAACTGCTCCTGATGGCATCTATTCCGTTTGGGGAAATCATGATTATTGCGAGTATGACAATAATCATTCTATAGGGGCACTGAAACGTAACCGTAAATTGCTTTATGACTTCCAGCGTCAGTTGGGTTGGAGGCAGTTGATGAATGAGCATGTCACCATCTCCCATGGTTTGTCAAGCATAGAACTTATCGGAGTCGAGAATGCGGGCAATCCACCATTTTCAAACCGTGCCAACCTGAAGAAGGCGATGAAAGGCATAGGCGATGTGAAGGAAGAGCGCAAAAAAGCTTTCAAGATATTGCTCACTCATGACCCGCATCATTGGCGCAAAGAGGCTTTGCCTGCAAATATCCAACTCACACTTTCTGGGCATACCCATGCAGGACAAATCAAACTTGGTAGCATAACGCCTGCCCGTATGGCATTCAAGGAATGGGGTGGCATTTATCGTCAGGGTAAACAAATGCTCTATGTATCTGCGGGCTTGGGTGGCTCCTTCCCTTTCCGTCTTGGAGCTTGGCCAGAGATGACGGTTATCACTTTGAAAAGAGAGTCTAAATCTATTTAAAAATGCTTCTTGGTTGTAATTTAATTACATTTGTTTTGATGCTTGTGCCTTATCTTTCTTGTTTTACTTTTCTCTGTAGTATATATCCAAGAATAATCATGAGATAGATAAGTATGAGCATGGGGAGGTTTATCTTGACGTTCTCAATGCTTGCGCCAGGTAGCAGGGAGATAAGACGGAAGAAGGTGTTGTCGAATTGGGTGATTCCTGTGAGACATCCGACGGATAGCTGCAATAGATATGTTGCTACGTTGCCTATCCATGAAAGTCCGGTGAGGGGAACTAAAGTCAATATGGTGGCACAAAGGTACAGAATCAGTGTCGCAGAAGGTATTGCGACAAAACTTGTGAGGAGAGATACGCAGGAGATACGTCCGAAATAGTAAGCTACAAGTGGGACGGTACCGATTTGTGCAGCTAATGAAACGCATAGCAAATTCCAACTCCATTTACCCAACACGTTTTGAGGCTGTAAAACCTTGACGAGGGATGGATAAAAGATGAGAATGGACAAGACTGCCAAGAATGACATCTGGAAACTGATGTCGAAAAGATAGAGTGGGGAGATGAGGAGCATGATGCAATACGCCAAGCAGAGGTTGTTGATGGACATCGCATCCTTTTGTGCTAATAGTGCAAAGCAATAAATGCTAATCATCGTGGCGGAGCGAATGCCACTGGCAGGCATTCCTATCAGAACGACATAGCTCCAGATGGATAGAACCGAAATGATGATGGCAAGTTTCGTCTTCTTGTTTCCGCCTAAGAGTAAAATGAAAATCTGGAAAATGATGCCTATGTGCAGACCACTTACTGCCAAAACATGGCTGGTACCTGAGATGCTATAGGCATCTTTTGTTTCCTTGTCAAGAGAGGTCTTGTCACCTAATACCATGGCGGTAATCACGGCATAGTCTTGGTCCTTGATGTTGAGTTCTTGGAGTTTACGCTCGATACGTCCTTGGCATTCCCCCACTTTCAATAGTGTGCGGTCCAAAGAGGATAATTCTTCGTATGATTTGACGCAGGGGGATTCCTGTCGCTTGTCCATCTCATGGGAGGCGAGGCTGCAACCTATGCAGAAAATACAGAAATAAAGGACCATACATTGATGCAAGGCGATTTTTCTGAAAGCAATGATACTTGCAAAAGCAATGATGGAAAGAAGAAGCCAGTAGAGGGTACTCATACTGCAATAACTGTATTTGGCAGTTAGAATCCCAACTGTCAGCACGATGCTGATGCGCATCACTGGAGTAAAATAAAAAGGCTTGTTCATAAAGAGTTTTCTAAATATTTGGATATTCCAAAAGGATGGTTTTCGAAATATCTGTTAGTTATTGATTTTCTGATTTTTTTCAAAATAGCGTTTGGCTTATAATAGAAAGTCTCTCTTGATTCGAAGGACCCTTCGAATCAAGAGAGACCTATTCATATTATTTGCTGAGATTAGCGATAGTTGCGATCATTGCTGCGATACTTGACATACTTGTACCGAGGCTCATGGTCTCAGCCACACTCATCTTACGCTTCAACTTGGCAGGGACTACAATCTCGCATCCAGGTTGCACCTTGGCACCATGACCTACCTTGGCAACCTTACCATTCATGTAGATGATGTAAGCCTTGCCCTTGACAGCGTCTGATGCAAAGCCACCAGCTTGGTCGATGTAGTAAGAGACGCCCTTGCCTCTTTCATAGGCTACAGTGTTGGCATACATGACAGCACCGTTAATCTTGACTGTTCCGTTGTATTGAGGAACTACCAGGCGGTCGCCCTCGCGAAGCACAACGTCTGCATCACAGCCAGGATTCTTGATGGCCGCAGCCAAGTCGATACCTACAGGATATTCAGATGGTACGTTAAACTTCTCAAGATCTGCATTCTTGGCATTCTCTGCCACTTGCTGCAAGTTACCACCATTGCTGCTTGCAGCCAACTGGAGCAAGTTCTTCTGCTGTTGCTCACGTTGCATCTTGAGCACAGCCTCCATGCGGAGTTTCTCGTTATCGTTGGCTTTTCTTATCAATCGGGCACCCTTGATATAAGCTTGATCAGTAGCACCGCCAGCTGTCTTGAACAAATCACTGATACGAGAATTGCGCTTCGTAAGTGTGTATTTGCCCGCAAACATCACTTCGCCTTCTACAGCCACATTCTGTTGCTCGCTGTATGCAGGACTCTTGCGTATAAACACTTCATCAAAAGGCATGAGCGTAAAGCCTGGTGTACCATCAATGACAAAGCCGTCTTTTAATGAGAGGGTGAAAGTTTGTGCAATCAGACTATCTGGAGCCATTGCCTTGGCATCTGATACGCGGCGACTTACGCTCACATTGACTGTGGAAGCCTTGTCTGTCAGACCACCTGCCTGCAAAACGAAGTCTTCAATGGTCTCGTTGTCTGCATACTTATATGTTCCAGGGTACTGAACCTCGCCACGGATGGTGATGGTGCGCTGTGTCATCTTGTCTTGTTTGGTAGGGATGAAGAGTACATCATTTTCCTTGAGAGGAATATCTGCTACCTTACCGCTCATGATACCGGCGATGTCTACGCTGATTACCTCCAAGGAGCGGTCTGGTTTCATGCGGTGCATGACGGCACGATTGGTGAAAGCGTCTTCCGTAAGGCCTTCGGCATGTTCTACCAAGGAACGAACACTGTTTACTTGTTCGCCAAGGTTGTACATGCCTGGGCGGAATACTGCGCCCTTTACTTCCACAGTGTTGGCATAGCGAGGCAAGATGGAGTCTACAGTCACAGAGTCACCGTCTTCTATGCGGAAACTGGAGAAATCAAATTCCTCTACATTATATACGGCGTATTCTCGTCCAGTCTTGCGGTTGACACGTACCGATTTCTTATAGGCATCTCCCGTGAAGCTACCTGCATATTTCAACAATGAGTTGATGCTCTCGCTTTTCTTCATCTCATAGAACATAGGTCTTTTCACCTTACCAGAGATGTTGACCAAGCAATCGTAAGGACCCACCACGATGACATCATTGTCGGCAAGGCGCACGTTACCAGTCAACTTGCCGTTGAGGATATAGTCGTAGATGTCGACAACAGTAACCAAACGGTTGTTTCTATATACCTTGATATTACGTAGCGTACCTAAGTCGTTGGTTCCACCTGCCATATAGAGCGCATGGAAGACGGTGGCAAAAGCGGATAGGGTATAGGTGCCTGGTGCTTTAACCTCACCCATCACGTTTACCATAATGGTCTTGGTCTGTCCAACGGTCAGTTTGATATGGCTTGAAGAGTATCTGCTACCCAATGTGCCACGAAGCTTGGCGTTGGCTTGCGCCACAGTGAGACCACTCACGCTTACAGGACCATATCCTTCGATAGTGACAGTGCCATCAGGAGAAACGGTACTCTCGATGGTTTTCTGTGAGGCACCATAGATGTCGATGATGACGGCATCGCCAGGACCCAGACGATAGTTCTGAGGAGTAGCGATGTTCATGTTTGGCTCGAAACTCAGTTCTTTATTATTAAATATGTCTCGGCCGAACACTTTGTTTTTCTTTCTCTCCTGGTCGGCAAGCAATTTCTTGAGCATCATGGTAGAGTCTGGATAGATACCATACATCTCGTCTTGCATGTCTTGGTATTCTTCATCGTTTCCATCATAGGTATGACGGTAAGAACGGTCTTGCTCTGCCCTTACACGATAGTTGCTGTAGTTGGCAGCCTCTTGGTCGGCAACCCTTCCGTAGTCCTCACGGGTCTTGCCATTGTTGGTGCGCAGGCGAGATGTTCCTTTGTTGGTGCTTTCAGGCAGATTGCCCAAGCCACCTTGCTTGGTTTCACGTTCATACCGAGCTCGAACTCGACGAATCTGTGAGATGTCAACACCTCGCTGCATCAGTTTCGTTACGATTTGTGCATTCGAGGTGCCTGAGCTATGTTCTTTTACCACAAAACTCATCACCTGGTCGTCTGTCATTGAAGATGATTGCGCATTCACAGTAGTGGAAACCATGAATAACAGAAGCGCAAAGATGATATATTTCTTCATGTCATTATATTTAGTTTTTCTTATAATAACTCAAAAACAACGAATTTGTTGCTAAGATTGAGTTATTTCTTGGATGAAAGTCGCAATTAGCTTACTATTTCTTGAAGCCAAAGATGCGTTTGATGAATTTCTTCACCACATTCTCCTTTTTCTGTGGGTTGACAATAGGCTGTGGCTTGCGAGGTGTCTGCTTGTCAGTTGCCTTCTTTTGCGCTACGCCTCTGCCTCTGCCATTGCTGCCCGGACGAACCACTTCTCCTTCTGGGCGGTTGTTTCTATTGCCCTGCTTGTTTCTGTTGCCTTGGCGATTCTTGTTTCCTTGTTTGTTAGGATTGTTGTTGGCGTTAGGATTGTTGCCATTTCGCTTCTCGCCATTTTGCTGAGGTTTTCTTCCGTTCTGCTGAGTCTTGTTGCCGTTCTGCTGAGTCTTGTTGCCGTTATTCTGAGGTCTATCGTTGTTTGGCTTTTCTCCATTCTGTGGTCTCTGACCTCTTTCTTGTTGTCCGTTCTTATTGGTTGGCTTATGTTTGTGGGCAGTCTGGTCACGGTCTTTTTGTCTACGATTCTTGGCACTTGTCTTTGCCTTGCCTTCATGATTGCTTTGGTTTTCGTTGTTTGAGCCTGTTTGAGCCTCATTGTTACCACCATTGCGTCTGCCGTTCTTGTTGTTTCTTGCGTTGTTAGAGTTTCCTCTTCCGCCTTTGTTTCCTCTTCCGTTAGACTTTCCGCTCTTGCTTGGCTTGTTGAGTTTGATGTACTCAGGACCCTCACCGCATCCTTCTGGCAAAGGCATCTTTTCTACTACCTTTTCCAAGAACTTCTCTATCTGCTGGAACCAGTACATGTCAGCTTCGTTGACCAAGGTGATGGCTCTTCCGTCGCGGTCGGCACGAGCTGTACGACCGATGCGGTGTACATAGTCTTCTGTATCATGAGGAACATCGAAGTTGATGACGAGCGTGATGTCGTCAATGTCGATGCCACGGGCTACGATATCTGTGGCAACGAGTACGTCTATCTGGCCGCTCTTGAACTTAAACATGATGTCGTCTCGTTCTGCCTGTGTCAGGTCGGAGTGCATGGCACCGCAGTTCACTTTCTGTTGGATGAGTGCCGCATTGAGTTGCTTCACCTTCATCTTGCTACCGCAGAAGATGATGACACGCTTGAGGTCGCCTGCCTTAAAGATGTCCTTGATGATATTGAGTTTCTGAGCCTCATAACAAACGTAGGCTTCTTGCTTGATTTTCTCGGCTGGTTTGCTGACAGCCAACTTGATTTCCACTGGGTTCTTGAGCAATGTCTTTGCCAATTCTTCTATCTTGGTAGGCATTGTAGCAGAGAACATGATGGTTTGGCAAGTAGCAGGGAGTTTCTTGGCGATGGTCATGATGTCCTCAGAGAAGCCCATGTCGAGCATGCGGTCAGCCTCGTCGAGCACGAAGAAGCTTACCTTGCTGAAGTCTACATTGCCCATGTTGCTATGGGTGATGAGGCGTCCTGGTGTAGCGATGACAACATCTGCACCCATGCGCAAACTCTTGAGCTCCTGGTCGTATCGGCTGGCATCATTGCCGCCATATACAGCCACGCTGCTCACACCTTGCAGGTAATAGCTAAAACCTTGCATGGCTTGGTCTATCTGCTGTGCCAACTCACGTGTTGGTGACATGATGACACAGTTGATGGCATCCTCAGGATAGCCACCATCATCGAGCTTGCTGAGGATCGGCAAGAGGTAGGCGGCAGTCTTGCCAGTGCCAGTCTGGGCAACGCCCAAAACATCTTTGCCTTCCAAAATCTCAGGGATACACTTTTCTTGTACAGGGGTGCATGTGTCGAAGTGCATGTCGTAGAGCGCATCGAGCACGTTATCGTTTAAATCTAATTCGTCGAAATACATATTATTCAATTTATATTAATAATGTACATTACATAATTTGCAAATATGCTATACATTCTTAATTATTCATTCTTGTTATTGATTATCTTGGTGCCTTGCGATAGCAGAAGTATGCCACGATGGCGAAGAGAACGTTTGGTGTCCATGCTGCCAACATCGGTGGGAAGTTGGCTTGGATGGCAAAGGTTGCTGATACGGTCTGCAACATGATATAGCCGAAGCTAAGTGCCAAGCCCACACCGAGTGCCAAACCCATACCGCCTTTTCGTTTCTTGGCGGAGAGTGAGAGACCGATGATAGTCAGGATGAAGGACGCAAACGAGGAGGCGATACGTTTATGATACTCCACCTGGTACTGTACCACATTGCCTGAACCACGGTCTATCTGCTTGCCGATGTATTCTCTCAACTCAGGACTGGTAAAGGTCTCTTGCTGTCCCTTGGAGTATACCAAGTCGGTAGGTTCCATCGTAATCAACGTGTCTTTCTCTGCACCGCTTGTTATCTTCTCCCTCATACCTTGCAGACGACGGATTTTCCAATTCCTTACCTTCCAATGATACTTGGAGTCGGAGATGGTGTCGTATTGTACTTCCATCGCTGTGAGGTGGCTCACTAATTTCTTGTCCTGGAACTTATCGAGGCAGAAACCATATCCTCTCTTTGTCGTGTTGTCGTAGTGCTGGATGTAAGCGATGACACCACGGTCTACCTGCAACTGCACATTGTCGGCGGAAGTGTTCTTGCTCTTCTTTTTGTACATGTTCTCGAAGTTCTGTCGGATGACCGTTCCGTGTGGAATCACATAGGCAGAAAGTGTGTACGACAGACCTGCCAAGAAGATACAGGTAAGCATGTATGGTCGCATGAGTCGCTTGAAAGATGTTCCAGAAGCGAGTATGGCGATAATCTCCGAGTTGTTCGCCATCTTGGTTGTGAAGAGAATGACGGCGATGAACACAAACAAGGCACTGAACAAGTTGGCGAAGTATGGCACGAAGTTGGTATAATAGTCTACTACGATAGCTCTCAGCGGTGCATGGTTCTCGGTGAACTTAGCCAAGTTGTCGTTGACGTCAAATACGATGGCGATGGAGATGATCAGTGCGATGCTGAAGAAGTAGTAACCCAAGAACTTCTTGATGATGTACCAATCCAGTCGTTTGATGTATCTGAAAGGGTTGATGTATTTCAAGAATCTCAAGAACCTCAACTTATGACCTATCCATCGCATCGCTTTGATGAGCCATGCGAAATGTTTTCCAAACCATCGTTTGAACTTGTACAGTTTGCGATGTTTCCTTATTTGCTTAAAAGTTTTCATTATTTTGTTTCCAAGATTTAGTCACCCTCTCGTAAGCAATGCGAGAGGGCGATGGATTATATTCTGCGTCCGAGTTGGTCGATGACCGAGCGTTTCCACTGTACGAAGTCTCCTTGCTCGATGTGCTGTCTTGCGTCTGTCACCAATCTGAGATAGAAGGCGAGGTTGTGGATGCTGGCTATCTGCATCGCCAATAGCTCCTGTGCCTTGAAGAGGTGGTGGAGGTATGCCTTGGTGGTGGTGCGGTCGATGTCGCAGCCATCTGGGTCCACAGGGCTGAAGTCCATCTCCCATTTCTTGTTGCGCATGTTCATCGTTCCGTTGTAGGTGAAGAGCATGGCGTTGCGACCATTTCGGGTAGGCATCACGCAGTCGAACATATCTACACCTCGTTCGATGGCCTCTAAGATGTTCTGAGGAGTACCCACGCCCATCAAGTAGCGAGGCTTGTCCTTTGGCAATATCTCGTTTACTACCTCTATCATCTCGTACATCACCTCTGTAGGCTCGCCCACGGCAAGACCACCGATGGCGTTTCCGTCTGCGCCCTTGTCGGCAACAAACTTGGCTGCCTCTCTTCTCAACTCAGGGAATGTGCATCCCTGTACGATAGGGAAGAGGCTCTGGTTGTAACCATAGAGAGGCTCCGTCTCGTTGAAACGCTTGAGGCATCTGTCAAGCCATCTCTGTGTCATCTTCAAGCTCTTCTTGGCATACTGGAAGTCGCTTTGTCCTGGAGGGCATTCGTCAAGAGCCATCATGATGTCGGCGCCGATGATTCGCTCGGTATCCATCACGTTCTCTGGTGTGAAGATATGTTTGCTGCCGTCGATATGTGAGCGAAACTCACATCCTTCCTCTCTCAACTTGCGGATGCCAGTGAGAGAGAATACCTGGAAGCCACCACTATCAGTGAGGATAGGACGCTCCCAGCCATTGAACCCGTGCAAGCCACCTGCTGCCTTGAGCACCTCCAATCCAGGGCGAAGGTAGAGGTGATAGGTGTTGCCGAGGATAATCTGTGCTTTCACCTGTTGGCGAAGTTCCTCGAAATGTACACCCTTCACCGTGCCCGCTGTTCCCACAGGCATGAAGATAGGGGTTTTGATTTGACCATGGTCGGTCGTGATGATACCCGTGCGGGCATCGCTTGCTTTATCTGTTACTTGTAATTCGAATTTCATTGTTCTTCTTTTTTGTTCTTGTCTTCTTCTATGGTGAAGTCTACTGGGTTGTCTACCATCTCGTCGGTGAGGGCGAACTTCCAGACGTCGGCGACGTTCTCTACATAGTGGAATTCCACCCCCTTGCGATATTGCTCTGGTATCTCCTCGATGTCCTTCTGGTTAGCTTGGCACATCACGATGTCGGTGATGCCTGCGCGCTTGGCTGCCAAGATCTTTTCCTTGATACCACCCACTGGGAGCACTTTTCCTCGGAGGGTAATCTCACCCGTCATGGCTGTGTTCTTGCGAACCTTTCTCTGTGTCAGGGCAGAGGCAATGCTGGTGGCGATGGTGATGCCGGCTGAAGGACCGTCCTTAGGTGTCGCTCCCTCAGGCACGTGGATGTGAATGTTCCAGTTGCTAAAGATGCGATAGTCGATGCCGAGCAAGTCTATGTGTGCCTTGACGTATTCGAGGGCAATGACTGCCGACTCTTTCATCACGTCGCCCAAGTTTCCCGTCAGGGTCAACTTGCCAGCCTTTCCCTTGCTGAGGGAGGTCTCGATGAAGAGTATCTCGCCGCCTACGGATGTCCATGCCAATCCTGTCACTACGCCGGCATAGTCGTTGCCTTGGTAGATGTCGCGATTGAATGGAGGATTGCCCAAGAGGGTGGATACTTCGGTAGGAGTGATGTTGGTGGTATCCAACTCTTCCTCGTAAGCCAACTTGTATGCGAGTTTGCGCAAGGCCTTGTTGATTTGTTTCTCCAACTGTCTCACGCCGCTCTCACGGGTATACTGCTCGATGATTTTCTCGATGGCAGCCTTGTTGAACTTGATTTTTGGCGTAAACTTGTTCAAACCAGTGTTCTCCAATTCTCTTGGAATCAAATGGCGCTTGGCAATCTCCACTTTCTCTTCTGTGATATATCCGCCCACCTCAATCAACTCCATGCGGTCGAGCAAAGGACGTGGTATCGAACTGAGGTCGTTGGCTGTGGCGATAAACAATACCTTCGACAAGTCATAGTCTACATCCAAGTAATTATCATGGAAGGCCTTGTTCTGCTCTGGGTCAAGAACCTCCAAGAGGGCAGACGAAGGGTCGCCTTGGAAGTTGGCATGTGCTATCTTGTCTATCTCATCGAGGATGAACACAGGGTTGGCACTGCCTGCTTTTTGGATGTTCTTGATGACGCGTCCAGGCATGGCGCCGATATAGGTGCGGCGATGACCACGAATCTCAGCCTCGTCATGCAAGCCGCCGAGCGATACTCTTACGTATTTGCGCTTCATGGCCTCGGCGATACTCTTGCCCAAACTGGTCTTTCCGACACCCGGAGGACCATAGAGACAAAGAATCGGACTCTTCAAGTCGTCACGCAAGGCTCTCACGGCGAGATATTCCAAGATGCGCTCTTTCACTTTCTCCATGCCATAGTGGTCTTTGTCGAGCACTTTCTTGGCATGTTTCAAGCTCAGGTCGTCCTTGGTGCATTCGTTCCAAGGTAGGTCTACCAGTGTCTGTAGGTAGTTCACTTGGATGGAGTAGTCTGGGCTTTGTGGGTGGAGCGTGTCCAATTTCTTATATTCCTTCTGGAATGTTTTTTCTACGTTCTCGTCCCATTTCTTGTTTTGGGCTTTTTCCAACAATTCTTTCTTTTCAGGACTAAGCTCGTTGCCGCCCAATTCCTCCTTGATGTTCTTGAGCTGTTGCTGAAGGAAATATTCTTTTTGTTGCTCGTCCAAGTCAACCTTGGTCTTTCTTCTGATGTCAGACTGGAGCTTGAAGAGTTGCATCAGCTTGTTGCCCATCTTGAGGGCTTCGGTGATACGCTCGTTGAGATTGTCAATGGAGAGCAATTTCATCTTTTCCTCGATGTTGAAAGGCATGGAGGAGAAAATGAAGTTTGACTGCACGATAGGGTTGGAGATGTTGTTGAGGGCATACTCAGCCTCATTCGGCAACTCTTCGTTGGCATGAATCAGGTCAACTGTCAACTTGTGGAGCGAGCGGTGCAGTACCAGGAACTCGGTGTCGCCTTTCTCTGGCCATCCTTCAGGGATGCTCTCCACCGTACCTTCATGGAAAGGCATCTCCTTTGTCACCTCTTGGAGTCTGCATCTTCCCAAGCCTTGGGCGATGATGGTGGTGTGCCCTTCTGGGTCTGGCAAGTCGATGACCTTGATGAGTCGGCAATACACACCGATTTCATACAGGTCACCCTGCTTTGGGTTCTCTATATCAGCGTTTTTTTGGCAAAACAAGCAGAAGATAGGCTCTTCTTTTTGCTGCAAGTGCTCCATTAAGGCGTAACTTTGGCTTCGTCCTATAACAATTGGGGTGAGGACAGTAGGGAAAAGCACAAGGTTTCGGGTACACAGTATGGGGTATGTGCCCGGTTCTCTATCTTTTGTCAATTCGGTGATGTCGCCGTCGTAGTCGGCAATCATTTGTACCTTTGTTTCTGTATTGTTGTTCATTGTTTTGTTATAAATCCATTTTGAAGTGCAAAGTTAGTCTTTTTTATTGAATTAATGGTGCTAAAAATACAAATTTTAATATAATAAGGTGTATTTTGCAAAATAAAACGTACTTTTTCTCGTTTTTCTGATAAAAACGTAAGAAAATGAGTGGATTTCGATTTAAGCAATTTGAGATAGCGCAAGATAGATGTGCGATGAAAGTGGGTACTGACGGTGTGCTGTTGGGGGCTTGGGCTTCTGGCGGCTCCCGTATTCTTGACATAGGCTCTGGCACAGGGCTTATCTCCTTGATGATGGCACAGAGATTTCCGATGGCTCAAGTCGTGGGAATAGACATGGATGGGGATGCTTGTGAACAGGCTCAAGAGAATGTGGAAAGAAGTCCTTTTGCAGAGCGGATAGTCATCAAGCATTGCAGGTTGCAAGATTTTTCTTCTTCTGTTTCTTTGTCAACTGAGGTCGTTTCAAGCGGCCATGGCGATGCTCGGCAAGATGAAATAGAGTTGTTTGATGCCATTGTCAGTAATCCTCCTTTCTTTGTCAATAGTATGAAAAATCCTGACAGCAAACGCTCGATGGCTCGTCATACGGATACGCTTCCTTTTCGAGAACTTTGGAGTGGGGTGAAACACCTTCTTTCAGAGAATGGCGTTTTCTCTGTTGTGCTGCCTGCGGAAGTAAAGGAAGATTTTGTAGCAGATGGTTGTATTTCAGGGTTTTATCTCGTTCGGCAATGCGCTGTGAAGACGGTGGAGAGAAAGCAACCGAAACGTTACCTGCTGTCGTTTTCCAAGCATCGCAATGGGATGTTGGAAAGTACGACGGAAATCATGATGGACAAGGAAGGAAATCGTAGTGAATGGTATGCAAAAATAACGGACGAATTTTACCTTTAAAATTCGTCCATTTCTGAAAACCTTAGATGTTTAATTTCTTTTGCACGAGTTTGCTGAGAGCCTCAATCTTCTTGCTTTGTCTGCTGATGTCGTCGCGCATGGCATTGAGGTCGTTGAAGAACTCGGTAAACGCCGTCTGGATGGCGTTTGGCTTGCGTACGTTCTTGTCGGCATTGGGGTTGACAATCATCTTGATGCCTTTTTCCTCCAAGTGAACGTCTATTTCCGTACCGCTCATCACAGGGTCGCCGTCATAGTGGATGACACCTGGTTGACTGCGGGTGATGTGAAGCTTCTTGCATCGGAAGGTCTTGATGCGAGAGTTCTTGTCAAGCGTCTTGTTGAACATGTCGAAGCTTACCTGCGGTGCCTCTATCACGTCGAATGGTTCCATGATGATGACATCCATCAGTCCGTCGCTCATGGAAGCCTGTGGAGCGATGTAGGCATTGTTGCCATATTGGGATGCGTTGGCACATGAGATGAGAAACGCCTTGTACTGCTTGGTGCCAGTCTCGTCCTCAAGCGTGTAAGTCTCTGGCTTGTACTTCAATCCCTCACGCAAGATGTTCTCTGCATAGCTGATAGGTCCACGCTTGCCGCTTTCGGCAAACTTCATGCTGACAAATGCGTCAAAGCCCATGCCGCAAGTGCAGAAGAAAGGATAGTCATTGATGACGCCATAGTCGAGGTTATGAATCTCGCATTGGTTGATGACCTCGATGCATTTTTTGATGTTCATAGGCAAGAGCAGGTGGCGTGCCAGTCCGTTGCCGGAGCCACAAGGCAGGATGCCAAGGGCGGTGTCGGAATGCACGATGGAGCGTGCAACCTCATTGACGGTGCCGTCGCCACCCACAGCCACGACGATGTCGACATGGTTGTTCTTAGCCTCGGTAGCGATTTCCGAGGCATGTCCAGCTCTTTCCGTCATTTTTATCTCGTAATCGAAAAGCTCTTTGTCCAACGTAGAATCGATCAAGCTCGGAATGGCAGCCTTGCTACTTGTTCCAGAGATGGGATTCATGATGAATACTATCTTTTTTTTCATTCAATCGTACAGTTAATGTATAATATCTTTGCAAATAACGTGTAATATCATTGCAAAATTAGCAAAAATCCATAAAAAAGCGTATTTTGTCGAATAAAAAAACGCTAAAATATAACTTTCTTAAAAAAAAATAGGATTTATAAGTTCTTTTTTGTATCTTTGCAGCCTGAAATAGAAAATAATAAAAAAGTACACCTATTAATAATGGGACAATTACAAGAAAGATACAAGAATTATCGTGAACCTCAGAAGTACATGGCTGCCGGCGTGTATCCTTACTTCCGTGAGATCACAAGTAAGCAGATGACAGAGGTAACCGATATCGATGGTCACAAGATCTTGATGTTCGGCTCTAATGCTTACCAGGGTTTGACCAATGACCAGCGTGTAATCGATGCAGCCAAGGCTGCCCTCGACAAATATGGTTCTGGCTGTGCTGGAAGCCGCTTCCTCAATGGTACCCTTGATTTACATGTTCAGCTCGAAAAAGAGTTGGCAGAGTTTGTTGGAAAGGACGAGACTCTTTGTTTCTCTACTGGTTTCTCTGTAAACCAGGGTGTCTTGGCTTGCGTGGTAGGCCGCAATGACTATATTATCTGCGATGATCGTGACCACGCTTCTATCGTAGATGGACGTCGTCTCTCTTTCGCAACTCAGTTGCACTACAAGCACAACGATATGGAAGACTTGGAGCGTGTGCTCAAGAACCTTCCTCAGGAGGCTATCAAGCTTATCGTAGTGGATGGTGTGTTCTCTATGGAGGGCGACTTGGCAAACTTGCCTGAGATAGTAAAACTCAAGCATAAGTACAACTGCTCTATCATGGTGGACGAGGCTCATGGTCTTGGCGTGTTTGGTAAGCAAGGACGTGGTGTCTGCGATCACTTTGGCTTGACCGACGAGGTTGACCTCATCATGGGTACTTTCTCTAAGAGCTTGGCTTCTATCGGTGGTTTCATTGCTTCAGACAAGGATACTATCAACTATCTCCGTCACACTTGCCGCACTTATATCTTCAGTGCTTCTAATACTCCTGCTGCTACCGCTGCAGCTCTTGAAGCTTTGCACATCATCCAGAAGGAGCCAGAGCGTTTCGAGAACCTTTGGGATGTAACCAACTATGCGTTGAGCCGTTTCCGCGAGGAGGGCTTCGAGATTGGTGAGACCGAGAGTCCTATCATCCCTCTCTATGTTCGTGACGCTGAGAAGACATTCATCGTGACAAAGATGGCTTACGATGCAGGTGTGTTCATCAACCCAGTTATCCCTCCTGCATGTGCTCCTCAGGACACATTGGTACGTTTCGCCTTGATGGCTACTCATACCAAGGAGCAGGTAGAGAAGGCTGTTGTCATCTTGAAGAAGATTTTCGTAGAAGAAGGCATCATCAAGTAAGGGCTTGGTGTTGTTTAGATATTAAAAGGTCAAGCAAACACCGAGTGTGTTGGCTTGGCCTTTTTCATTATGTAACATTTGGAAAATAATTAGTTGTTTCTTTTCGGATTTTTAGATTATGAAGTCTCTTAAGGAATTGTATCGTGTGGGAAAGGGACCATCCAGTAGTCATACGATGGGACCTCAGCGAGCTGCCAAGTTGTTCTTGCAGCGGTGTGGCAATGCCTCGTCTTATGAGGTGACGCTCTATGGTAGCTTGGCTGCTACGGGCAAGGGCCACATGACGGATGTCGCCATCGAGGAGGTCATCCAACCGCATCATTCTGTCAATATCATCTGGGAACCGCAGACGTTCCTGCCTTTCCATCCCAACGGCATGAAGTTTGTCGGCAGGGATGTGAACGGTGATGTGATGGACGAGTGGACGGTGTATAGCATTGGTGGTGGCGCACTCTCTGAAGGTCAGGATGACGAGGGGGAGTTGGGTGCCAAGGATGTGTACGAGCTCAATAATATGACTGACATCCAGCAGTGGTGCTATGACAATGGACGCTCGTTCTGGGAGTATGTCGAAAAGTGTGAGGGACCCGAAATCTGGGACTTCCTTGACATGGTGTGGCAGACGATGAAGCAATCCATCCGCAATGGACTTGACCATGAGGGTGTGTTGCCTGGTCCTCTGAAACTCACTCGTAAGGCTGCCACCTATTATGTAAAGGCGAAGGGCTATCGTGCCTCCTTGCAGAGTCGTGGGTTGGTATATGCCTATGCTTTGGCGGTGAGTGAGGAGAATGCTTCGGGTGGTATCATTGTGACGGCTCCTACTTGTGGTGCTTGTGGCGTGCTACCTGCGGTACTTTATCACATGCATACCGCCCACGACATGAGTGAACAACGTATCCTCCGTGCCTTGGCCACGGCAGGATTGGTGGGCAACATCGTCAAGCAGAATGCCTCTATCAGTGGTGCCGATGTAGGTTGCCAGGGTGAGGTAGGTGTGGCTTGTGCCATGGCTTCCGCGGCTGCTTGCCAACTCTTTGGTGGCAGTCCTTCCCAGGTGGAATATGCTGCCGAGATGGGATTGGAGCATCACTTGGGCATGACTTGCGACCCTGTGTGTGGTTTGGTACAGATACCTTGCATCGAGCGTAATGCCTTTGCCGCAGCCCGTGCCTTGGATGCCGACTTGTATGCGTCTTTCTCTGATGGCCACCATCGGGTATCCTTCGATAGGGTGGTAGAGGTGATGCGCCAAACTGGTCATGACCTTCCTTCTCTCTATAAGGAAACTTCTGAGGGAGGCTTGGCGAAAGGATTTAAAAGTGCAAAATCCTAAGAATGAAAGATTTCAAAGCTTAGAAAGTGTAAAATAAAAATCTCTAACCATAGACTGGAAAAACTATGGTCTAAGATAGGAAATCGATAAGAAAAAATAGAATAACGGCACCCGACTTTCAACAAGTTGGATGCCGTTATTTTTTATGTCCTTAGACCACTTTGAAAATTACCCTTAAGGAAAAATATTTTTTCCCTTAACACTAATTATTTTTTCCCTTAACACTAACGGAACTTTCCCTTAAGGCTTTTCTTCTTCTTTCTTGAGGTTATATCTTCTTTCCTAATGCTACGGCAGCAACTACTTTTGCTCCCATGGCAGAGATTTTGTCAGAAAAATTACATACGGAACCACCAGAGGCTATGATGTCATCGAAAAGCAATACGTCCTTGCCTGTGAGTGCTTGGGAGTCTAATGCGTACTCGTCACCCTCTTCGTTCCAAGAGATGAGAGGATAGGCGTTCGCCATGCCCGTCTTCTCGCAAACCTTTTGGCTGAATTCCTCGAAACGGCGAATGGTGTTGGCTTGGGTTGAGGCAGGAATGCAAACGAAAGTCAACTGGTGTGCTGTCTCACCAAACGTATCGATGATGAGGGATGAGATGTCGGCGATTGCCTTCTGCAGGGCTTGCTGATGATCGAACTCTGTTGTCAGCTCGGAGTTGCCCTTGAAGTTGACGATGTAGTCACGTTTCTCCCAGTCTTCCGACGATAATTCGAAGTTGCCGTATGCGTTGTAAGACGCATAGTCAACCACCCATTTGTAAGGTAAACCGTTGTCAAGACGCTTCCAGTCTTGTGTCATCGTAGTGTATTCTGCCATAACTTCACCTATTTTTATATATAATACAATAATGTTTGTTTGTATAAATGTTCTTGATTTCTTGGAATCTGCTACATTCAGCGCTTTGTGCTGGTAGCAATGTTGCAAAAGTAGGAATAATTTTTCGAATAACTATCTTTTTTATCATAAATTTAAAAATTTCTTTGTAATTTTGCAGTCAGAAATTAAAATATACATTTTTTATGACGAGAAAAAGTAAGATTCATGAGATCAGAGACTACTTCTTCATAGCCGTGGCAATGTTGATGGGTAGCGTGGGTTTGAATATCTTCCTCCTTCCTAATCATATCACGATGGGTGGTATCGGTGGTATAGCCTCTATCTTGTATTGGGGATTGAAGATTCCTGTGTCTGTTTCCTATTTTGGTTTGAATGCCTTCCTGTTGCTGATAGCCTTTCGCATCTTGGGATGGAAGTTTTGTGTAAAGACGCTTTATGGCATCTCTATCTTTGCCATTTTTACGCGAGTCATCGAGTATTATGGACAGGGAGACATCACCTTGTTGCATGACCAGCCTTTCATGGCGACTGTCTTGGGCGCGTTCTGCATGGGCGTCAGTGCCGGATTGGGATTGTCGTGCAACGGAAGTACCGGTGGTTCGGATACGGTGGCGGCGATGATCAACAAGTATTACAACATCTCCTTGGGGCAGGCCATCTTGGTGTGCGACCTCTGTATCATCACGAGTAGTTATTTGGTATTGCGCAGTTGGGAGATGGTCATCTATGGCTATGTTTGCTTGTTTGTTTCCTCACTTTGTGTCGACCAAGTAGTCAATAATCTCCGTCGTTCTGTGCAGTTCTTCATCATTTCTGATAAGTACTTGGAGTTGAGTGCTGCCATCAATACGACTGCCGACCGTGGTTGTACGGTGATGGACGGACATGGCTGCTACAGTGGAAAGGATGTCCACATGCTCTTCGTCTTGGCTCGCCAACGTGAGTCGCAGAAGATTTTCCGACTGATAGACGAGATAGACCCGACGGCCTTCGTCAGCCAGAGTGCCGTCATTGGTGTTTATGGTTTGGGCTTCGACCGCTTTAAGGTGGGTAAGAAGAAGTCTAATGCAGAAATTCTGCATGAAAAGCAGGTCAATCATGCATAAAAACATATATTTTTGAAGAAAAAGTGAAAAAAGTACACAAAAAATTTGGTGGAATGAAATATTTGTAGTACCTTTGCACTCGCAATTCAGAAATGAAGCTTAGAACGATGTAAATGAGTTCGATGAGCGGGGTGTAGCGCAGCCCGGTAGCGCTCCTGTTTTGGGAACAGGTGGTCGCAGGTTCGAATCCTGTCGCCCCGACTTATCAAATCATTCTGAAAGTAAATTGCTCTAGTATAAGCGGGGTGTAGCGCAGCCCGGTAGCGCTCCTGTTTTGGGAACAGGTGGTCGCAGGTTCGAATCCTGTCGCCCCGACAAAAAGCTAAGAGGTTTCGGCTTCTTAGCTTTTTTGTTTATATGCAGTTTTTCTGATAGGTAATTAGGAATGTAGAACATAAAAAGTAGTATAAACTCATGATTATTACGATTGCACGTCAGTGTGGCTGTGGTGCCATCAATGTTGGCAAACTGTTGGCTGACGATTATGGTATACCTTTCTATACCAGAAAGAACTTGTTGGAGATGGCAAGTGAGCGTGGTGTCCTCGATGAGATGGAGGCTTTCTTCGATGAGCGCCCGGTAGACGAACTTTTGTTCGCCATGTCTTCCTTTGGGGAAAATCGAAATGATTTGACCGAGAAACCATTACGTATTTTGGCTGATATGATAGGTGATGAGGATTGTATCATCATCGGTCGTTGCGGCAACTATATCTTCCGTGACCGCAAGGACTTAGTGTCAGTTTTTTTGAAAGGTACGATGGAGTCTCGCATTGCCGACATTCAGGAGGAGCAACATCTTTCTTATGATGATGCCAAGGAGTTCGTGGAGCATGTGGATGATTGCCGTGTAGCCTATCATAAGTACTATACCGACTTGACTTGGGGTAATGCAAACGACTATGACATCTGCTTGGATTGCAGTCGCTTGGGTGCTCGTGAGACAGCGGGGATGATAGAGGAGTATGTAAAGAAAATTAGCTTAGATAAATAAAAATAGGATAGGATAAAGAGGAAAATAGGTAAAACATGAAATATCTCATTCAGTTTTTGATTATCATCGCTTTCTCGTTCTTGGGCGAGTTGTTGCATTTTAGTTTGCCTTTGCCAATCCCTGCCAGCATCTATGGCATCATCTTGCTGTTTCTGGCGTTGGAGTTGAAGTGGGTCAAGGTGAAGGACATTCGTGAGACCAGTGCTTTCTTGATAGCCATCATGCCAGTGATGTTCATTCCTGCGGCAGTGGGGCTGATAGACTCGTGGCAGTCGATAGGCAACGCATGGTTGCAGTACATCGTTGTCACCGTAGTGAGCACATTTGTGGTGATGGGTGCTTCTGGTTGGATTACCCAGGTAGTGATTAGGAGAGGGAGAAAGAAAAAGTAGGCTTGAAAGCTAAGCCTTAAAGACTTTTGGAAAGTAAGGTAAGGCAATTTTTGCGAGTCTTTATGGCAATTTAGGCTTTTGTAGAACAAAATAAAAGGATAAGAAGATGAATTTGTTTCAGGATTCTGTATTTTTCGGGGTACTCATCAGTTTGGTATCCTATAGTATCGGTTTGGCATTGAAGATCAAGACGGGATGGTCGTTGATGAATCCGCTCTTGATTTCTATCATATTGGTAATCTGCGTGTTGTTGTTTACGGGCGTGGATTACAAGACCTACAGTGCAGGTGCCAACAGCATCAGTTATCTGTTGACGCCAGCTACCATTTGTTTGGCGGTGCCATTGTATCAGCAGGTGGAACTGCTGAAGAAAAACTATCGGGCGGTGCTGATTGGCATCTTCTCGGGTGTATTGGCAAGTTTGTGTTCCGTATTTCTGTTGGCATTGTTGTTTCATTTCGACCATGCCTCTTACGTCACCTTCCTTCCGAAGTCCATCACTACTGCCATTGGTATTGGCGTGAGTGAGGAGTTGGGTGGTCATGTATCTGTATCGGTAGTGGTCATCATCGTGACGGGTGTCTTGGGCAACATTTTTGCCGAGAAGTTCCTGTCCTTGCTCCGCATCAAGGAACCGATAGCCAAAGGTATCGCCATCGGTTGCTCCTCCCATGCCTTGGGTACGGCTCGTGCCATGGAAATGGGAACGATAGAGGGGGCGATGAGTAGCCTCTCCATCGTTGTTTGCGGTATCATGACGGTGATAGGCTCGTCGTTGTTTGCTTTGTTCTTGTAAAATCGCAAAAGATGGTAAATGAAGAAAATTACAGAAAAGTATGTGAAAAATTTGGCAGTTTGCTTAAAAAACGTTACCTTTGTAGCCAAGTAAAAGATTATGGTTAGTCACTAAAAAATGGCAATCCAGATTTTCACTTTCTCGGCGAGAAAAGGCAAAGCATACTTCGGCGACACCTCCTTGTCGATGAAAAAGCATCAGACGATTCAGTATTTAGATCGGGACTTGACAGAAAAAGGTCAAGTTTCGATTAACCCTAAAAGTCTCCTTTTCGCAAGTGTAAACTCTTAGATTTACGGTTACTAACTCTTAGACTTATCTTTTATTTGTTCCGATGATCAAGTTCCTCGATTTGCAGAAAGTCACAGCGAAGTATGCCGATGAAATCCATCAGGCAGTCTGCCAAGTGGTAGACTCAGGCTGGTATCTCCAAGGCAACGCAGTGAAGCAGTTTGAGCATGACTATGCCCAATACATAGGGACGAAGCATTGCATCGGAGTCGGCAATGGTCTCGATGCCTTGACCCTCATCTATCGTGCTTACATCGAACTCGGTGTCATGCAAGAGGGCGATGAGGTCATCGTGCCTGCCAATACCTATATCGCTTCCATCTTGGCAATCACCGAGAATGAACTGAAACCTATCTTGGTAGAGCCAAATCCTGAGACATTGGAAATCGATGACGCAAAGATAGAGGCTGCCATCACGGAGCGAACCAAGTCTATCATGATCGTTCATCTCTATGGCAGATGTGCCTATACCGCTCGTATCGGTGCGCTTTGCCAGAAATACAATCTGAAGTTGGTGGAGGACAATGCACAAGCCCATGGATGCCGATATGTAACAACAGATGTCGCTTCTACTGATGCTCAACTCGGCAAGCGAACCGGAAGTCTTGGCGATGCAGCGGGACATAGCTTTTATCCAGGCAAGAACCTCGGAGCCTTGGGCGATGCAGGAGCTGTGACGACCGATGATGAAAGACTTGCAGATGCAATCAGAGCCTTGGCAAACTATGGCTCACAGAAGAAATACGTCTTCAAGTACAAGGGGCGCAATAGTCGATTGGATGAGATTCAGGCAGCGGTGCTTGATGTCAAGTTGAGACATTTGGACGAGGACAATGCCCATCGCAGGATGATAGCCCATTATTATGAGCAAGAATTAGGAAGTAAGCTTCCGCATCCAACGAAGCTTGCTTCATCAGTCAATGAAGCAAGTTTCATCAGCCTTCCAAGCCTATTGCCTTCAGAGGGCAATGTTTATCATATATTTCCGATACTCAGCACTCATCGTGAAGCCTTGCAGGAGTATCTCTCATCCCATGGCATCCAGACGCTCATTCACTATCCGATTCCCCCTCATCAGCAGGAATGTTATCAGGAGTGGTCTTCACAAAGTTATCCCATCACCGAGAGGATGCACCGAGAGGAACTCAGTCTTCCCATCAGTCCTGTCATGACGATGGAAGAGGCGGAGGAAGTGGTGAAAGCAATCAAAGCTTATAAATAATAAGGAGGAAATGATATGGAAGAAATCGTAAATAAATATCCAGTTGGAATTCAGACTTTCGAGAAGATTCGCGAGGGGCATTATCTCTATGTAGATAAAACGAAATATATCGTTGATTTCCGAAAAAAAGGAATGAGCTATGTCTTTCTGAGTCGTCCAAGACGATTCGGTAAGTCGCTCTTTGCCTCCACTTTAGAAGCCTATTTTGCAGGCAAAAAGGAACTCTTCGAGGGGTTAGCGATAGCTGACTATGAGAAGGACTGGGTGAAGCATCCTGTATTGCATTTCGATATGAGCGGTGCCAAGCACTTGGGACCAGAGTTGCTTAATAATTATCTGGATTTGATACTTTCGCCCTACGAAAAACTTTATGGCAAGGAAGAAAACGAAATTACACCTAATGGCAGACTTATCGGTCTTGTAAATCGAGCTTATCATCAGACGGGCAAGAAGGTGGTGGTCATCATCGATGAATATGATGCACCATTGCTTGATGTGGTACATGAGAAAGAGAACTTGAAGGTATTGCGCCATATCATGCAAAACTTCTACAGTCCATTGAAAATGCTTGACCCATATTTGGAGTTCACTTTCATCACGGGCATCACCAAGTTCTCGCAGCTCAGCATCTTCAGCGAACTCAACAATCTCGACAACATCAGTATGTTCGACCAATATTCTGCCATCTGCGGTATCAGCAAGACAGAACTCACCACCGTGATGAAGCCAGACGTGGAGGGACTTGGCAGAGCCTTGGGATTGTCGTATGACGAGACCTTGGAGCAGTTGCGTGACTACTATGATGGCTATCATTTCAGCGAACATTCCGAGGATATCTTTAATCCGTTCAGCCTCATCAGGGCTTTAAGCGGACAGAAAATCGCTGCTTATTGGTTTGGTTCAGGTACGCCAAGCTACCTCATCAAGAGCCTTCAGAAATATCATGTGGGTGTGATGGATATTGAGGAGAATGGCGTGGATGTGGACGATTTCGATGTATCGCCAGAGCAGATGACATCGGCTCTTCCATTGCTCTACCAGAGCGGCTATCTCACCATCAAGAAGTTCAACCCAATTACCCATCGCTATCGCCTGGCTTATCCAAACCAGGAGGTGAAGATTGGCATGCTCAAGAGTTTGGCACCTAATTATCTCTCCCCAGTCTCACATGAAAACAGTGGTTTGGTGGGCGACCTTATCGAGCTGCTCTACGAGGAAAAGTTGGAGGAGGCGATGCTCCGCCTCAAGGCTTATTTGGCAAGCATCTCCAACCGCCTGTCTAATAAGAATGAGCGAGATTTCCAGACCGTCTTCTATCTGATATTCAATTTGATGGGAGCGCACATCAAGGTTGAGGAGGATAGTGCGATAGGCAGGGCGGATGCTGTGGTTCACATGCCGAATGCCACCTTTGTCTTCGAACTAAAGTATGATGGCTCCGCCGAGTCTGCCATCCAGCAGATAGATGACAAGGGCTACCTCATCCCATACACCGCTGATGGCAAGCGCTTATTTAAGATAGGTGTCAATTACGACAGCAACCAGCGTACCATCACCGACTGGATAATTAAGGAAGGGTAAATATAAATGAGGAGGAGATATGATGGAAGAATTGAAAGATAAATATATCCGCTTTGATTGGGCTATCAAGCGCTTGCTTCGTCAGAAGGCTAACTTTGGAGTGCTTGAGGGTTTCCTTACTGTGTTCATAGGCGAACCTATTACCATCATCGACATCTTGGAAAGCGAAGGCAACCAAGAAGCATCCGATGACAAGTTCAACCGTGTCGACATCAAGGCGAAGAACAGCAAGGGTGACATCATTATCGTGGAGGTTCAGAATACAAGCGAGCTGTATTATCTCGAAAGAGTGCTTTATGGTGTTGCTAAAGCCATCACCGAACACATCAACTTGGGCAATACCTACAAGGAGGTGAAGAAAGTGTATTCCATCAGCATCCTTTACTTCGACTTAGGCAAGGGTTCCGACTATATCTATGTAGGACAGAATAATTTTGTGGGCTTGCATACCAAGGACAATCTGATTATCAGCACCAAGGAGAAGAATACCATAGTGAGGAAGTCGCCAGCAGAGATATTCCCTACCTATATGTTGGTTCGTGTCAACGAGTTCAATGATGTGGCAAAGACACCATTGGAGGAATGGGTGAATTACTTAAAGAATGGTGTAATCAGGTCTGACACGAAGGCTCCTGGCTTGCAGGAGGCTCGTGAGAAGCTCCAGTACTATTCTATGTCGAATGCGGAACGTCATGCTTATGATGAACATCTCAATGCCATTATGATTCAGAATGATGTGTTGGATAATGCCAAAAGAGAAGGCCTGGCTGAGGGTCGAGCTGAGGGTCGAGCTGAGGGTCGAGTAGAAGGTCGAGCAGAAGAGAAAATAGAGAATGCCAAGAGCTTCCTTGCAATGGGACTTTCTCCAGAGCAAGTGGCAGCAGGAACGAAACTACCACTTGATGAAGTGTTGAAGCTTGTGAAGAACTGATTTAAAAGTTCCATGAATGGGGTGGCTTAAATGAAATGTAGAAGATAGATTAAGATTCAAATAGAAATAATGGTATTTAATAGTTTTAGCTTTTGGCTTGTATTTCCATTCATATTTAGCTTGTTTTGGCTGATACCATCAAGGAAAACAACATTGAAGAAGTTTTTCTTGGTGTTGATAAGCTATTTGCTATATATGAATTTCAAGCCAGCCTTTGCATTGGCATTGTTGCTTGTAACGTTAATAACGTTTTATGGTGCAAAGTCTTTAGCTACATATAAGACAAAACGAAGAGTCTTGGGGATTGTTTGTTCAATTTTGGCATTATTACCATTGGGTATATTTAAGTATTATAATTTCTTGAATGATAACATTGGCAGTTTGCTGAATACTATCGGATTACAATTCACTCTTCCTGGATTGAACTGGGCAGTTCCTGTAGGAATATCCTTCTTTACATTTCAGGCAGTAGGCTATTTCTTTGATGTATATTACAAGCGAGTGAAAGCAGAGCAATCTCTGTTAGATTACATTCTTTTTGTATCTTTTTTCCCACAGATATTGTCTGGTCCAATCAGCAAGGCTTCAGAATTGTTGCCGCAATTGAAAACATTCAAGCCTTTTAATTATGCTCAATGTGTTTCTGGATTGAAATGGTTGTTATGGGGAATGTTTTTGAAATTGGTCATAGCAGACCGTATGGACATGTATGTCAATGAGATATTTAAAAATTATACTCATTATTCAGGCACCTTATGCCTGATAGGAAGCGTGTTCTATTCATTCCAGATCTATGCAGATTTTGCAGGTTACTCATATATGGCAATGGGCATAGCGAAAACTTTAGGGATAGATTTAATCAACAATTTCAAGCAACCCTATTTGGCGATAAGTATCACGGACTTTTGGCGCAGATGGCATATATCCTTGTCTCGATGGCTCAAAGAGAATGTCTATATACCATTGGGAGGAAGTCGTTGTAGCAAGGTGCGCAATTATTTCAACATCTTTGTAACATTCTTGGTGAGTGGCATTTGGCATGGAGCCAACTGGACTTTCATCGTTTGGGGAATGATACATGGTCTTGTACAGATAATAGAGAAATTCTTTCATCTACAAAGCTATGAAGGCAAGAATGTAGCCATGAAGGTTCTTAAAGTCGGTGTGACTTTTATTCTGGTCGATTTTGCATGGATATTTTTTAGAATGCCAGACTTGAGTTCTGCGATAGACTTCATACGCCAAATATTTACACATTTTGGAGAGTCGTTTAGTTTTATGGATTACAAGCTTTCTGTTTTCTTGGTATTCATTATTTTGAAAGATTTTATAGATGAGTTTAAGCCATCATTGCTGCATTTCAATTCAGTATGTCTAAGATACTCAGTTTATAGTTTTCTTGTGATATTAATCCTGTTGACTGGCGTATTGAGCAGTGGACAGTTTATTTATGTAAGTTTTTAGATGAAACGCTTATTACTTCGATTATTCTATTTTGCCATTATCATTATCTTTGTAGATCAAGTTAGTGGTAAGATATTTGATTATATAAATGAACATCAAAAAGGTGGATACATTCAGCAATTGAATTACGCACTGAATGAAAGCCATGAGGATATCCTTATATTTGGTTCTTCAAGGTGTTATAACCATTATGTGCCAAGGATTATATCAGATTCTTTAGGCATGAGTTGTTATAATTGTGGTTATGAGGGAGAGGGTATACTCTTCCATTATGGAAGAATTAGAAAGATATTGAATCGCTATAAGCCAAAGTTGATCATATATGATGTCGAACCCTATTTTGATTATTTAGGAGCGGATGATGAGAAATATTTGAAACATCTGATGCCATTTGTCAGTAGCGATACATGTATAGCTAATTACTTTAAGGAATTTTCCCTAATGGAATACTTAAAGACAAAGTCAAAGTTGTATTGTTATAATACAATCTTTACAGATGTTATTAAGGGTTATATGGGGGGGCATAAAAATGAAGAGAATGGCTATGTGCCAGCCGAAGGGTGTTTGGCAAAAGATTCTAAGCCATCAGACGATTATTCAGGAGTAATTACTTATGATAGTGTAAAGATGGGTTATATGAAAAAAATGGTGCATCTTTGTAAGAAAAATAATGTCAAATTAGTATTCTTTGTGTCTCCTCGATATAAGTTGAAGTCTGATAGAATATTAGATAGACTTAGAGCTTTTTGCAAAGATGAGAATGTACCACTATATGCAATGTTAGCCAATAATTACATTTCAGAAGATTATCGAATGTTTGCAAATAGTGGACATTTAAATAAAGATGGGGCAAGGGCATATTCTCAATATGTGGTAAAAAAAATAAAATGTCTTGGTGTTGATTGAGCGTGTGATAAATGTATATATACTTATTTTTTTAGCAGAGATATTTGTCTTATAAGTAATCAATAAATGCAGGAAAGTAACAAACGAATAGCAAAAAATACATTGGTGATATATGCTCGTATATTCATTACAATGATTGTAGGACTATTTTCTTCAAGATATGTCTTGCAAGCATTAGGTGCATCCGATTTCGGATTGTATAATGTAGTGGGTAGTGTTATTGGTATGTATGGCTTTATATCAGCATCTTTGTCTGCAACTACAACACGATTTTTGAATTTTGAGATGGGAAAGAAGGATGGAGATGTAAACAAAATATTCAATATTTGTTTGGTTCTTCATATAGCGATGGCTATACTGATATTGGCAATATCTGAAACTTTTGGTATTTGGTATATCAATAATCATTTGAATGTAGCACCAGGTAAGGAATTTGATGCTATGTTTTGTTTTCAAATATCCATTATAATTTCTTGTATAGGTATAATCAATGTGCCATATCAAAGCCTCTTCCAAGCTCATGAGAAATTTATGTTTATAGCTATTATGGATATAGCCTTTACCTTTATTCGTTTAGCATTTGTTATTATGCTGATTTTTTATAAAGGCAATAGTTTGTTGTTCTATGCTACGTATATGAGTTTACTAAGTTTGGCTTCAATGCTTATTTATCATTACTTGTCACGTAAGAATTGGCCAAAGTATGAGCGATGGCATTTTGTATCTGGTTGGAGAAATTATAAGGAAGTATTATCATTTAATGGTTATACTTTTTTGCATACTGCTTCTATGAGTGCAAGAAGTGCTGGAAGTAATTTGCTTATAAATATGTTTTTTGGTACTATTGTTAATGCCGCTTTTGCAATAGCAAAGTCAGTTCAATCTTATGTTGAGACGTTTATGGCTACCTTCGATAGTGCTGCAGGGCCACAAGTAACACAAAATATTAGTAATGGTAACTGGGAACGGACAATATTTATAGTAAATAAAATCTGTAAAATAAGTATTTTGCTTTCTTTTATAATATTTGTTCCTTTATATACCGAGATGGATTTTGTTTTACGTTTGTGGTTGAAAAATCCACCTTTGGGTTCTGTTGGTTTTAGTAAATTAATCCTTGTTCAAATTTTGGTTTGTTCTACTTCAGGAGGAATAACTACTTTGATAAATGCTTATGGAAAGATTAAGTGGTTCAAAATAGAAATAAGTGTTTTATTTTTATTATGTTTGCCTGTAGGATATTATTTGTTTAAGAATGGATTTTCTGCAGAAATGATAATTGTATTATTTATTATGTCGGATATAATAAACCGTATTATACAATTAATATTAATGAAAAAGATAATAAACTATGATATCTTACGATTGATGAAGGAAGCTTATTTAAGACCTTTTGGTGTTAGTTTGGTATTAATGTTTTATATGTATATTTACATGAAATTGGAATTTGTTGGTTCTTTTTCGCATGTGTTGGGTATGTTTGTTTCTGGATGCGTTGCTATTGTTATAATTTTTCTTATAGGATTAAACACGACAGAGAAAGAATATGTTTTTAATAAAATAATGTCAAAAAAATGATTAAGTCGAAAGCAGATTTATACTATTATTTAGAATCTGACCTAAAAAATATGGGGGGGCAAAAGCACTCTTATGGCGTGAAGGAATGGTTATATGGTTTGTTATATCCAAATTATATTCTACATTTTTTAATTCTCTTACGTAAATATGAGTATTGGTTAAATGTTGGAAGATTTACTGGAGTTTTAGGAAAAATACAATATGAATACTATAAATATCGTTTTACGAAATTATCTCTAAAATTGGGCTTTACGATTTATCCAAATAGTTTTGGACCAGGATTAAGTATAGCTCATTATGGGACTATTATTGTAAATCCTAATGCAAAAATTGGTGCAAATTGTAGATTGCATTGTGGGGTAAATATTGGTGCAAGTGCAGGAAATCCTGAGGCCCCTAAAATTGGTGATAATGTTTATATTGGTCCTGGGGCAATCTTGTTTGGAAATATAGAAATAGGTGATAATATTACAATAGGAGCTAATGCTACCGTTAATAAGGATTGCTTGAAGCCTAATGTTGTGTTGGCAGGCACTCCTGCTAAGATTGTAAAAGATAATATGGATAATTGGCTCGTATTTAATAAAATCATGTCATAAATTTTACGCATATAATAGTATCAACAGATAATGTATGTACTTTATTCATGGTTTGATAGTTTTAATTCCTATAAAATAATACATAAACTTATTTAATAAGAACACTTTATATTTCTATGGGGGCTGCTATAGATTGATTAGACTTATAAATAATATACGATGAATAAAAAATATGTAATATATTCATCATTAACTGGAGGATATGACGAACTACGCCAACCTTTGGTTGTAGATGAAAGATTTGATTATATTTGTTTCACCAATGATTTTCCAGAAGGAAATATTGGAGTTTGGCAAATTAAAAGAATCCCTTATGACTGTAAGGACAATATAAGACTTTCGAGATATGTAAAATTGTTGCCTCATAAGGTTTTAGCAGATTATGAATATAGTTTATGGATGGATACTAATATCCAAATAACCAAATCTATATTTTATGAATATGTTATGAATCAAATTAATAATCAATGCTTGATCAGTCAAGTGAACCATGCTAAACCACCAGTTGATTGTATTTATGACGAAATTAAATTTGCATTCTTATTGCATAAGGTAAGGTTTTTCCCTGCGATAAGGCAAAAAATGCATTTGAAAAGAAATCATTTTCCTAAACATTTTGGGTTATTTGAAAACAATATAATTTTGCGTAGACATGGGGAAAAAAAAGTGAAAAACATATCAGAGCAATGGTGGTATGAATATTGCCGTTTTTCAAAGCGTGATCAATTTTCTCTAATGTATGTTTATTGGAAAAATAAATATTTACCATCTTTTTTGTTAAAGAAAAATGAGTGTTCTCGGAATGTTGATTTCTTGAACATTGAAAGTTATCATAAGGATGAAATACGTGTAAAGAAGTCCTTAATAAAAAAACTCTTGGATTTTCCTGATAAAGTTTTGTATCATTTAGAATATACAAGACCTAATTTTTTCCTTTATTTTCTATGATAGAATGATTGAAATGTTTAGAAATCCTCTTGTTTCCGTAATAGTACCGAATTACAACCATGCTTCTTTTCTGAAAGAACGTATTGATAGTATCTTAAGTCAAACTTATACAATTTTTGAGATCTTAATCTTGGATGATAAGTCAACAGATAATAGCAAAGCGGTAATAGATGAATATAAAGATAACCCTCATGTTAGTCATGTCATATTTAATCAACAGAATAGTGGTTCAACGTTCATTCAATGGCGAAAAGGATTTGAATTGGCTAAGGGAGATTTAATTTGGATTGCAGAAAGTGACGACTCTTGTTCTTGTGATTTATTAAAAAAACTTGTCTCACAATTTGAAAATAATCCCAAACTGGTACTGGCATTTTGCAGCTCGATGGTCATAGATGAATATGGCAATAAGAAAAAAAATATACACAATTGGGGATTATCTAATTTTATGATGAATGGCAGAACTTTTATTGCGAAGCATTTATCTTATGATAATTATATATATAATGCAAGTTCTGTGTTATTTAAAAAGGATATTGCCTTGGCCATAGATAGAAAATATGAAAATTTTAGAGCATCGGGTGATTGGCTCTTTTGGATTGAAATATGTGAAAGAGGTGATGTGTACTGTGCTGTGGAAGCGATGAATTATTTTCGCAAACACTCTGCAAATGTTACAGAAAAATATGAGTCAAATGGTGTTCAGCAGATAGAAAATTATAAGATATTTAATTATTTAAAGACGAAAAAGTTGATTCCTTTAGGTTCTGCTTTTAAATTAAAATTAGATCATATCTATTTCTATAAATTTGATGTGGCTTTTAAAAATTGTAAAATAAAAAAAGAAGTTTTAGATGTATGGAAAGATAATTTTGTAATTGATATATATATGTGTTTTCGTCGTTTTTTCCATCTTCTGAAAAATCAGTTTTCTAATATATTTGAATTGTAATAGTATGGATATACTCTTAAGTACAGATAAAAACTATATAATGCCGACCGGTGTTACAATGAAATCAGTTAGTGCTAATAACAGTCAAGTTACTTTTCACATATTGATAGATGGTAGTGTAAACGAAAGCCAAAAGCAGCAGTTGGAAGGTGTGTTGAATAAGAAAAAACAACAGAAGGTTGCATTTTATTGTATAGACTCACATTTTATGGACGATTTTCCTTCTTTGGGAAGTGTAAAGTCATACATAACTAAAGCTACATATTATCGATTGTTTATTGCCGATATTCTTCCTAATTCCGTTCACCGAGTTCTTTATATGGATGGAGACGTCATAAATGTAGGGCAATTGGATGAATTATGGAATGTGGATTTGTCTGGTTATGCTATAGGAGCGGTTACTGATATGGCTGAGTGTAAACATGATTTTAAACGTTTGGGGTATGACAGAAATATAGGGTATTTTAATGCTGGTGTCCTTTTGGTGAATGTTGATTATTGGCGTAAACAACATTTAAAGCAGAAATTTACGGATTTGATAGAGAGGCATCCTGAAAAGATTGTACTTCACGATCAAGATGTCCTAAATATAATGCTTCATGATCAAAAGCTTAATCTTCCAATGAAGTACAATGTGCAAAATGGTTTTCTTTGGAAGAAAGAGTATAACCAGTTTGGGGATAAATATGATAAATACGAGGCAGGTCTAAAAGAGGCTATAACTCATCCTGTTATCATACATTTTACAGATAATAAAAAACCTTGGCATACGGAGGATTGTAATCCATGGGGATATTTGTGGTTTAAATATTATAAGCAAACAGAATGGAAGTATTATCCATTAGGTCATTGTAATAAAAGTAAAATCAGATATTGGGTTGCTAAGATATTGAGATGTTTTCATCTCATAGGAAAGCCGATTACCGATGAAAATAAATATTTGGATTTAGTGTAGAACTAAAGTTGTTCTCACTTATTATAGCCATTTCTATTAAAATGAAACAAAGATTATATTGGATAGATTGGATGAAAGCACTCGGAATGCTTTCTATCGTGTTTGGGCATTTTGGAGTAAACCATGAATATGTCTATGCATTTCATGTTCCTCTGTTCTTTTGTATTTCTGGATTTCTGTCTAAGATAGAAAAAAAAACGGATGTATTTCTAAAAAAAATGTTATGGAACTATTTGTTTCCTATGTTTCTCATTTCGTTTGTTAATTATTTGATTGGGTATGTTATAGGAAATAATCATATTTCTTTTCCATATTTTATTATTGGAGGAATAATAGGATTGCATGATTCTTTAAAGGAAATGTGGTTTGTATATACATTGTTAGTATTAAAAGTGATTTTGCAATTTAACGGAAATCAAAAAATACTTATACTATTGATTCCATTGGCATTTTTTGTGGCTTATGTTTTAAATGCGTATGATTTGTTAGTAATGGGAAAGCATATCTTAAAAATCCATTCGGGATTATTAACTGTTTTTTTAGCATATCCTTTTTATATTATGGGTTTCCTCCTTAAAATAAAGAAAGAAGTGTTATCAAAGAATTCGACTTTGGTAGACTTTCTTTTGGCATGTTTTTGTGTGCCAATTGTTTATTTATGTGGAAAGTATAATGGATGCGCATTTATGGTAAACCATGAGTTTGGTGATAGCTTGCTTTTATTTACATTAGGAAGTGTTGCAGGTGTTGTTTTGGTTTATGCTATAGCTCAAATGTTATCTAAATTTAAATATAATGGGATAATAGATATATCAAATGGAACAATTCTTATATTGGGATTTCAATTGTTGTTTATAGGCTTAATATATAACATTTACAAATTAAATAATATTTTTTTTGTTGTGTTAGCTTCTGTTTTAATTATGATGGTTTTTATTCCAATAATTAGAATTGTAGAAAAATATTGCCCTATTTTAATGGGAAAATATAGAATAAAATAAAAGATAATTATGATACCAAAAATTATTCATTATACATGGTTTAGTAATGACGAAATGCCATTGCAAATAAAAAAATGCATTGAGTCTTGGAAACGAATAATGCCAGATTATGAGTTGCGATTATGGAATATGGAATCTTTGAAAGAAATCGATTCTATATTTATGAGAGAAGCCTTGGAAGTTAAAAAATGGGCTTATGCAGCAGACTATGTTCGTTTGTATGCAGTTTATAACTATGGAGGAATATATTTAGACACAGATGTCTTGGTATATAAATCCTTTGATTGTTTCTTGAATGACAAATGTTTTATAGGTAAAGAATCATCTATACATTTTGGTAAAATTGGAGCATATCAGGGATTGTCTTCACATTGTTTTGGTGCAGAGAAAGGACATCCTTTTATAAAGAAGTGTCTTGATTATTATCAAAATCGGCACTTTATTACTTCTGATAATACTGATCTGCCAGTTGATTTGCGAATGAATATAGTGACACAACCATTCGTTCAGGCTTTGATTGCTAATACGATAGGATATAACTGGAATCCTACAGTCAAGTCTCTTCAAGTATTGAAAGATGGTTTGAAAATTTATCCGCAATATTATTTCGACCCTTTTCAAGGTAAAACAGTAAACCGTTCTAAGTCATATTGTTTGCACTTGGCGGTTGGTGCTTGGCGAGAAAATTATTCGATAAAAGAAAGTAAAGTTTCCTTTGTAAAGCGAATGTTTTTCAGAGGGTTGGATGTGCTATTAAATAAATTTGGCTATTGTTTGAGAAAATTCTGCTAAAGGTCTTTTTAGCTTTCGTTTTCCTCGTTGTTGTATCACGATTAACTGTGATTATTATCTAATTGTAATTTGGGCTATGCCAACAACATTCTCTCTTATACTATTTCTGCTACTTTATTTCATGTCGCCAAGTTGGGATCATTTGGAACTTTCAAAGCGTAGGAAAATATTGATGTTCCTATTTTTTATTTGCGTTTTAATAATAGGCATAAGAAATCCTGGTTATTGGATTGATACTTGGGCGTATGTTCAGTCGTTTTATGGTTCGAAAACTCTTGCTACATTTTCTTTTACAGATAACTATGCTGCATATTCTGAAAAAGGGTATTATTTGCTTTGTGTGATTATTAAGACATTTTCAGATAGTTCGTTGGTGTATTTATCTGTCATTGGATTACTGTCAATGACCTTTTTCTTTACTGCTTTGCGGCGCTATTGTGTACTTCCTGTACTTGGTCTGTGCATTTATATTGCTCGATATATGTTGGCAAGAGATATGAACCAGATGCGTGCAGGATTGGCGATTTCAATAGTTATAGCTTTCACTTACCTCTTATCTGTTGGTAGCAAAAAAAATGAGTTAAAGTATATATTAGTATGTTGGTTGGCATCATTTATTCATATTTCTATGCTGGCAGCTATTGCAATTGTGATTTTTAATCACATTAAATTAACAAAATTATGGATTTATTTGGGTATAGTAATTTCCTTTTTTGTTTCTGCAGTATTTGCTCCTCAAATTATAGACTTTATTTCTCAATCTGACATCATTCAAGAAATGGCAAAGGATTATGTTGACAAAGAGGGGGAAAGCCAAAATGCTTTTGCTAACGACTTAACAAATCCAATGATTCATTATCAGTGGATTATATTGTTTGTATATACTTATTTGGAGGATAGAATAGTACCGATGACAAAATATTACTTTGTTTTTAGAAATGGTTATTTTTTGTCAACTATTATTTTGATAATCTTATGTCAGTATGCTGTGTTGTCTGCGCGAGTATCTACTATATTTGCAACATTTGAGGTTTTTATGATTCCTCTGATAATAAAAGCGTTACCTAAGCAACTTAGAATTTTAGCATATATAGGATTATTGATACCAATGTATGTCTTCTTTATGTATAATATTCGATAATGAATTGTTAGTTCTTTTATATGATAAGTGCTGAAAAAAAACGGAAAATATTTATAGTAACTCCTTCTTTGACACATGGAGGTGCAGAAAGAGTTGCAGCTCAATTGGCTAATGGTTTTGTACAAAGAGGTTATGATGTATTTGTTGTTACCAAAACGCGTGAGAGGCAAACCTATGAGTTGAACAATAGTATTCAGGTGTTGAATTTTTTCCCGGAATCAAAGGGAAAATTTAATAAGTTTGCGGGTAGCGTAAAAATGATGAGACGGCATATTAAGCAAGAAAAGCCTGATGTAATTATTGGCGTTATGTTTTATGGAGCTCATACATCTTTATTGGCTTCGATAGGTATGAAAACACCTGTTGTTATGTGTGAGCACAATGCCTTTGAAAGAATTAAAACAGAACCTATTGCTTTAATGGATAAACTTGATCACTTTATTTTTGATAAGTTTTATCCCAAAGTAACAGTATTGACACAAGCGGACTATGATTATATTCATTATTGGTTGCCACAAGCTGTGGTTATGCCTAATCCATGTCCGTTCATAGTATTGCCTGAAGTGCCAAAAAAGAAACGAATAGTATTAGCTGCTGGTAGAATGAATATTTGGCATTGTAAGGGGTTTGATATATTGATAAAAGTTTGGAAGTTGGTTGCTCCTAAATATCCAGAATGGAAATTACAATTAGCTGGGACTGGAGCACCTAAAGACATAGAGTTCTTGAAAAATTTAGCTCGCCAAGAAAATGTGATAGATAGAATAGATTTTCTTGGCTTTTGTGATAATATGCAAGAGTTGTATCAACGTTCAGAAGTTTTTTTTCTAACTAGTCGCTCAGAAGGTTTACCTATGGTTGTTATTGAGGCTATGAGCCAAGGGTGTGCTTGTGTAGCTACGGATTTTAAAGGGAGAACAAAAGAAATTATAAGAAATGAAAAAGAAGGTTTAGTTTGTGAACCTGAAAATATAGAAGCCCTTGCTGCAAATTTAGATTTTATGTTGTCACATGATAATTATCGACATCAAGTTCAGTTAAATTCGATAGAACGAGCTAAGTTCTATTCAACAGATAATATCATTGACAAATGGGAAAAATTATTTAACGATATGAAGATATAATGAAGACTATAAAATTTTTGGTGTTACATCCTGTCTTTTGTCATGACAAAGATAGTGCTCTTAAATATTTGAAGATAGAATCATTACAGGAGGATTTTGAGTTTGTATGGGAAGCTACGCATCCTGATTATCTTATTGCGACAGAACATATTTTCAAGAATGGAAGAGCGTGGAAGCTTTTTTTGGATCTTTCTAAAAAAGCAAAGATAACTATATTTCATGGAGGGGAGTCAATTTCTCCTGATTTTAATATATTTGATTATGCTGTTGGTTATGATTGTGAATTGGTAAATGGGGACCGTTTTGCTCATTTACCGTCACAAATGACTTTTTTTTCTGAATTTCTGAATGATAGTATAAATAAAATAAGTTTAAAAACGGAAGCTCAAGAGCTATTACGAACAAAGAAAAAGTTTTGTAATTTTTTGTATTCAAATCCAAATTCTCATCCTATGAGGGATCAGTTGTTTTTTGAAATTTCTAAATATAAAAAAGTTGATTCTTTAGGACGACATTTAAATAATGTGGAGAAAGCTGGAACGGGATTTGTGGGTTACGAACAAGATTGCATATCTTTAAAAAATCCGTACAAGTTCTCTATAGCTTCGGAAAATGCTACATTTGCTGGTTATACAAGTGAAAAGGTATTTACAAGTTTTTGTGCGCATACAGTACCGATATATTGGGGAGATCCTAATGTAGATTTGAATGTGAATCCCAAAGCTATCATTTGGATGAAAAATGGTATGTCGTTTGAAGAGTTGATTGATAAAATAAAGGAAGTTGATGAAAATGATGATTTGTGGTGTCAAATGATAAGCGAGCCTTGGCAAACGGTTGAGCAAATTGGTAGGGCTAAAAAACGTAATGAAGATTATGTTTCTTTTTGGGAACATATTTTTGGTCAGAGTGTAATAGAGGCGGTTAGAAAGCCTTGTGGTACGTATCCTAATTTGTATAAAAAGTTCTTCTTTTCAGCAAAACCAGTGGAAAGAAATATTGTAATGAGAACTGCCATTAGTATGTATAAAACTCTGAACAAAAACTATAAAAGGTAATGTAATCTGCCACGCAAAGTGCTTATAAGTAAAATACTTTATACTTGAAAGTGACTTAGAAAAACGTAATGCTCTGTGTTAGGCTACTCTATTTTGTTTACTGTAAGCCATCGGCTAACCCCGTATTGTGAGGCATGAAACTTTTGTCTATCTTTGCACGCACAAATTTTAATTTTATAAAGTTATGCAAAGATTCACATTAGAAGAGTTCAAGAAAATCCACACGGAATGGAAGGAAAGCGGACTCAGCATTCAAGACTTTTGTGCCAACACAGGCATCAAGGAAAGCAGATTTTATTATTGGAAGAAGCGCATGGAGGCAAGTGACAATCTCCCATCACCCATTGGGGGCTTCATCCCGGTAAAGCCCAACGGCAAGACCGGCAGGCTTGTCAATGCGTTTGCAGCCTCCGCCCCATCAGACATCCTCTGTGAGCTTGTCTATCAAAACGGCGTAACCTTACGTGTCACCAGTGACATGACATTGGAGCAACTCCGTGCCATGGTGCTCTTATTGAATTAGCGTATGTTCACACTCAGCGATTCCAATACGTTTTACCTCTACCCTTATCCTACGGATATGAGAAAGAGCTTTTATTCCCTGAGCGGCATCGTCCAGAATGAGATGCGCCAGGACATCCAGCAAGGTGACGCCTTCATCTTTGTCAACCGTTCCCTCACCAGCATGAAGATATTGCACATGGAGTTCGGCGGCTTGGTAATCTACAACATGAAACTGGAGCAAGGTCGCATCCAACTCCCCGACATGGAACTTGCTGACTCTGCTGTCTCACGTGCGACCCAATGGTCGGAACTGGTCATGATGACCCATGGGTTGAGCATGTCTGAGGTACGCCAGCACCCACGTTGGATTCCCCCAAAAAAGAATCCCCCGAAAGCTGTAAAATAGTCGGTGGATAGTTTGGCTATCTCGATATTTTTTTGTAAATTTGCACCTATAAAAAAGAGTGTAAAATGGCAGAGAATCAGACGACAGAACAATTGCTCATACAGGAGCTCATGAGGAAGCTTGATGCCGAGTACCGCCGTGCGGAACTCGCTGAGAGCCGCCTTGCCAAGTTGTCTGATGCCCTGACCATGGAGAAGCACTACGAGGAGCAAATCGCATCCAAGGACAAGCTCATAGCTGACCAGCGGTTGCTTATAGAATCCAATGACAAGGCCTACAAGGAGGAGATGGCAAAACTGGAAGCTCAGGTTGACTACCTGAAGCGCAAGTTGTGGGGCAAGATGAGCGAGAAACGCCAGCTTCCCGAGAACCCAAGGCAACTGAAGATCAACTTTGATGGTCTGGAACTCACCGACAAGGAGAAGAGGGAACTTGAAGAGGCCGAGGAATACATAAGGAAGGAGCGCAAGACCGTAAGGGTCAAGGAGCATGTGAAGCAACAGCCCGTCCGCCACAAGTTGCCCGACACCCTTCGCAGGGTGGAGACTCATCTCTACCCAGAGGGCTATGAGGGACATGAGGACGAGTGGGTGCTCTTCAATGACACGGAGACATCAGAGCAACTGGAGGTGACCGCTCCCGACATGTGGGTGAGCGTCACGATACGCCACAAGGCCATGAGAAAGTCTGACAAGAAGGTGATGACCGCCGCCTGCCCACCGGTGCCGATACCCAAGAGCATCGCCGGTGTGTCACTGCTTACGGAGCTTGTCATAGGCAAGTACGTTGACCACCTTCCGTTCTGGAGACAAATCGCACAGTACAAGCGCCTGGGCTATGAGATCAAGCAACCGACGCTGGAGTCCTGGTTCCATGAGGTCGCAGACTTGATGAGACCCTTATATTATAAGGTGCAGGACTTCATGCTGGGCATGGACTATCTCCAGTCGGATGAGTCAACGCTGCCAGTCATCAACGATGAGAAGCATCGGGCTGTGAAAGGATACATCTGGCTCATGAGGAGCATCCAGGTTCCGATGGTTTGCTTTCATTACCATGACGGTTCCCGCAGCTCGGAAGTCGCCCTGGGCTTCTTCCGAAAGTTCAAGGGCGTGATACAGGTGGATGGGTATGCAGGTTATGATGTGCTTGACAAGTTGGTTGGCATAGCAATCCTATGCTGCTGGGCGCACTGCAGAAGATATTTTGAAAGGGCTTTGAAGAACGATAAGTTGAGGGCGGAGTACGGTCTCGACCAAATCGGCATGCTCTACAGCGTGGAGGCCATGGCGGACGAGCAGACCATGAGCTATGAGGAAAGGGCAGAACTCCGTCAGCGTCTCTCGTATCCCATCATCAGGGGCTTGGAGGCTTGGGCTCTCGAAGAGTATCCCAAGGTTCTCCCAAAGAGTCCGATAGGTAAGGCCTTGCATTATCTCCTGACAAGAATCAAGCAATTGTCCGGCTATATCAAGGATGGCCGCTACGCCATAGACAACAATCCCATCGAAAACTGTGTGAGACCTTTGGCTATAGGGCGCAAGAACTATATGTTCTGCGGAAACCACAACGCAGCAGAGGAGGCGGCGATCATGTACACCATGATGGGCTGCTGCAAGTTGGCTGACGTTGACTTCCGCAAATGGACGACATACTTCTTACAGCACATCCATGAGTATGATGACGACTACTCGAAAGACTTGACAGACTTCTTCCCTCATATTTTGAAGGAGAAAGGTTTAGTCTGATAACCTTTGAAAAACTAGGTCATATGTAAGGTGTCTCTGAAAACCTTTGAAAAACTTGTAGAAATTTTGAAAGGTTCTACAAGTTTTTCAAAGAATATGCAAGACGGGGTTTACTGATGGCTTACTGTTTACTTATCAGTTTATACAATGTTCCATTAAAAGATAAATACAATGAACTATTTAAGTTATTTTTGGCAGAACCCCGGTGCCTTAGCAGCCAGTGTCTTGGCTCGCTTAGGTACTAAATTGAGTGATGAACATTATGTAAAGTTGATGTATCTCATCAGTTGTGGTAAACTTATTAATTTGAAGAAACCAAGATTGTTCACTGAAAAGCTACAGTGGATTAAGTTGTACTACCATGATCCTCTCTATACGAAACTGGTAGATAAGTATGAGGTGAAGAAATATGTGGCAGACAAAATCGGTGATCAATATGTTGTGCCTCTCTATGGCGTGTGGGATAGATTTGAAGACATTGATTTTGATTCTCTTCCTAATCAGTTTGTCTTGAAAACTACACATAGTAGTGGTGGATTTGCTATTTGTAAGGATAAAGGTTCTTTCGATATTCAAGCTGCCAAAGAACGTATAAATCGTTCGTTGAATCATAGCTATTATCTCGGAACTCGTGAATGGCCTTACAAAAATGTAAAGCCTCGTATTATTGCAGAAAAATACATGCCATCTGTTGGAAATGCAGATAGTGAGGAGTATAAGTTGACTTGTATTAATGGTGAAGTAAAGGTTTTCACGGTTTGTCGTGGCATTCCTCATGATTCTCTAAACAAGAGGTTTAATGACCATTTTAGTCGTGATTTTAAGCGACAGAACTGGTATGCATATTATCAGTCATCTCATCAAGAGGTGAGGCGTCCTGAGAAATTTGATGAGATGATTGAAATTGCAGAAAAACTGTCTGTTAGTATTCCTCATGTGAGGGTCGACTTATATGTCGTGGATGGACAAGTGTATTTTGGTGAAATGACATTCTTCACATGGGCAGGCTTTATTCGATTTAATCCAAAGAAACAAGATGAGATTATGGGAGAATGGCTGACTTTGCCTGACCATAAGATTTTGTAAGTCTATTGAGGCTGCTATTGAAAAGGCAAGTTCTACTCACAAGAGAATATTGTGAGAATGTGGGAGGAGTTATTTTCTTCCATGTGTAACGCAAAGTATTAGTAAATGACTTTGAAATATCGTGTGATGAAAGATCTTTTGGATAATATAGAAATAACAGAAGATATGTTTCGATATCTACAGATTTCTGTGGAAGACGTTCTTTTGATGCTCAGAAGTGGAAAACTTAGTTTCTTTCCAAAAAAGCATAATAGGGGATGGGGACAACTTCAAAAGAAATGTTTTTTGAACTCTTGTCTGTATCTGCCGATTATGGATTATTTGCTTATTGATGGCAGTGATGAAGACTGGATGATTGTAAAAGGAGAGAATATGGTTAGAACTCTTAGCGATTATCTCCAAGGAAATGATGTGACATCTCTGACCGCTCTTCAAAAACGACAACTATGGCAGAAGAGATTACCTGTAATAATTATAAATCCAGGAACGGATAAATTATGCCGTCTAAAAATATATATAGAACAGAAAAAAATTCAAAATAAGAAAGTGAGCCAAGAGTATTGTGATTATTTATGTCCTGGTTTTTATGAAAAAATAATAAAAGAGAAGTAATATGTTGACTAATATACAATTAGATAATTTTAAATGTTTTAAACATATTGGTTTGAAACTTAGTAACTTGACAGTTTTGACGGGAAACAATAGTGCTGGTAAGTCAAGTTTGATACAAGCTTTGTTGCTTTTGCGGCAAAGTTACGTGGATAAAAAAACAGAACTGAAAAACACGATTCAGCCAAATGGTGGGTTGGTGCAAATGAATAAGTTGTCTGATTTGTTGTATTTGGAATCTGATGCTTCTACGATAGGAATTGCGTTGACAGATGATTTGTTGGACGATGATTTTATCGTTAAAATAACAAATGTGGATAGAAAAGATATTCAAGTTGAAGTTTCTGATAACTACAATAAGTTAAGTTCTTTGCCCTTGTTTAAAGATGATTTCGTTTATCTTGGTGCAAATCGTATGGTTCCTTCTTCTGAATATCGAATGAAATCAGGTGATGTGACAGATAGTAGGTTGGGTGATAGCTCAGGTAATGAAACTCCATTTCGCATAGCCGATGCATTGAATGAAAACGAAATGATTCCAAACGAGCAACTTAGCTATGATTCTTCAAGTTTGGAGGTTGTGAAAAACATATCAAATTGGGTATCTTACATCATGGATTCTGACATTTCGATTTCTGTTGATGGTTCAAGAGATGAAAGAAAAACGGCATTAACTTATTCAAATCGGAAGAAAGGATTAAGTAAACTATCTCCATTGCAGTCTGCATTTGGTTATACATATATTTTACCTATTGTAACCGCATTGATGACTGCTAAAAGAGATTCTATGGTTATAATAGAAAATCCTGAGGCTCATTTGCATCCACAAGCACAATTAAGGATGGGACGATTGTTGGCATTGGCTGCAATTTGTCATGTACAAGTTATTGTAGAAACACATAGTGATCATTTGATAAATGGAATAAGGTTATCTGTAAAGAATCAAGAGATAAGACCAGAGGATGTTGCGATTCAATTTTTCTCTGAAAATCAAACTCAAGGATATTTTCATAAAGCAGAGTACATCGGCATAGAATCCGACGGATGTATGGAGAGCTGGCCAAAGGGATTCTTTGATGAGTGGGAAAAAGCTTTAAAAGAAATTGTATCATGAGTCGTGTATATTTGAATGATTTGTCAATGAATGGTTCGGCATCGATAGCCGCTAATTGGAATAAAGTCATTCTGTTTGGTGATGTTATTGAGCGACTTCGAGATTGGGGAGTAACTAAGGTAGAAGTTCCAGAAGATTATCATACACGCAAATTGTGTGATATGGAATTTTCTTCGTGCTATGATACAGAATATTCTTTTCTTAGCCGAGAGAAAAAACAGTATTTGCAATCTTTATCTCAGTCTTTTCACAAATGCAAGAATTTGACAGACAATTGTTCTTTTGAAGTTCAAAATGTCGGAAAGAGTCGATTGTTAGGTGATTGTTGTTTGAAAAACTTTCCTGTTGTAAGTTTCTGTTTTAATGAACTTTTTGCAAAGACTACAATTGACGGAATGTTATGTTCTGATGCTAAAAGTACTTCTTTTGTTCTTGATAATATCTATAAGCCATTTTCTGATGATGAAGTTCCGTTTATGCTATTTAAAAAAGAGTGCTTTAAATATAAGCCATTGGACAATCCAATGTGGAATGTAGAATATGCCAAAAAATATAGGGAAAGGCTAAACTTTAATTCTGATTATATCGCTAAGCATCCTGAAGAAAAAATAGCTCTTCTTTTAAAAATAGGGGAGGGTATAGCTAAGTTGAATGGTTGGACAGAGCATAAGAGGTTGTCTGACTTGAATTCAGATAAGACTCATATTAGACGAATCTTTTACTCAGGAGAATTTAGTGAGACAGATTGTTATCTAAGCATAGATTTGGAAAAGACTGATGTTTTTTATGAATTGTTAGATAAACGAGGAAAGCATGTTTGTGAAATCAAATGGGATGGCTCGGAAAGAAAACAAGATGCCTCAGGAAAGCATGATATAAAATTGAGAAAATAATGAAGTTCACAATATTAAATAGTCGGAGGAGAATTATAAGTATAGGGTTATGTGTGGTATTGCAGGATATATAGGAGGTGAACTTTCGCAAGCCGTTGGCTTGGCGATGGCGAACCAGATTAAACATCGTGGTCCTGACCATCAGGAAGCGAGAGTGTATCAAGAGCAGAATTGTGTCTTGGCGCATGCTCGTCTGTCAATCATTGATTTGTCGGCGGCTGCCAACCAACCTATGGAGTACGCTGACTTGGCTATTGTCTTTAATGGTGAAGTTTACAATTTCAATGAAATTCGCAAAGAATTAGAAAGTAGGGGACACCAGTTCCGTCTTCATTCGGATACGGAGGTGATATTACATGCTTATAAAGAGTGGGGAACAGCTTGCGTAAGTCGATTCATTGGTATGTTTTCCTTTGCTATTCTCGATAAAGGGAAGAATGAACTCTTGCTTTTTAGAGATAGAGCTGGTGTTAAACCTCTCTATTATTACCAAAATGATGATACATTTATCTTTGCATCCGAATTGAAAGAGATGTATGTGCATCCGAAGTTCTGTAAAAAGTTGGATATGAATGCCGTTGCCTTGTATTTCAAGTTCGGCTATATTCCTGCTCCTTATGCAATTTTTGAAGGTGTACGAAAGTTGGAACCGGGACATTATCTGAAATATGACATTAAACATCACTCCTTTACTGTTCATCGGTATTGGAATGTAATGGACTATTACGAGAAACCAAAGTTGGACATCTCTTATACAGAGGCTAAGGAGGAGTTGAGGCGCATCATGCAGTCTGCTTTTGAATATCGTATGGTGGCAGACGTTCCTGTGGGAGTATTCTTGAGTGGTGGCTACGACAGTGTGGGAGTTACTGCCATGTTGCAGAAGGAGAGGACAGAAAAGTTGAAGACTTTTACGATTGGATTCCCTGTTGGCAACAATGAGGCTCCGATTGCCAGAGAGATTTCGACTTATTTGGGTACAGACCATACCGAATATACTTGTACCTATGATGATTGCAAGGCGATATTGCCAGAATTGGCTTTTTATTTTGATGAACCTTTCTCAGATAACTCTGCTGTTCCTACGATTCTTGTGAGCAAATTGACAAGGCAGAAGGTGAAGGTGGCGTTGAGTGCTGATGCTGGGGATGAGACTTTTGCTGGTTATAATAGTTATTCTGCGCTTGAAAATGCACTGAAGTTTATAAAGCCGATGAAGCATGTGAAGAGCAACCTTTTGGCAGAGGCTGTCACGAATCTGAATAAGGTGATAAGTCCGTATTCGTATTTGCGAGAGAAAGTGGAATACTTCGGAAAAATGTTGCGTTATGATGATTGGAATCGGGTTTCTGTCGCCTTTGAGGGTGGCGGCTCGTTGATGGAGTCTTTGTATTCAAAGATGTTGAAACTGCCATATCCTCAACCGATGTTCTTGATGGATGAACGAAAATTAGGGGATGCTGTCTCTGTGGCTACGGCGATAGATTATATCAACTATTTGCCAAATAATATCTTGGTGAAGGTCGATAGGGCGGCAATGAGTGTCTCTCTTGAAGGACGTGAGCCTCTATTGGATCATCGTATTATTGAGTTTGCTGCGCAATTGCCAACTGATTTTAAATATAAGGATGGTGTCAAAAAGCGTATTTGGCGAGATATTGTGTACGATTATGTGCCAAAGGAAATCATGAATCGTCCAAAGACAGGTTTTACGATGCCGATTTATGACTGGTTGAAGGGTGACTTGCGATATTTGGTTGAGGATAATTTGAGTGATAAATTGGATGATTCCATCTTTCATGTTGAATTTGTCAAGAAGCTGAAAAAAGATTTCTTGGCGGGTAAGTTGGGGCATGAGGAGAAGGTTGTTTGGAGACTGATTGCTTTCCAACTATGGTGGAAGGCGAATATGAAGGAATGACAAGTTTTCAATAGTAGTGGAAAAATGATGAGGTTGTAATGCTGTATCCTGTGACAGATGACACATGTGACACTTGTTTTCTATAAATCCCTACGCGCGCAGGCAGGAAGAATATAAATAATAGTATAATATATTTATTATATAGTAATAATTATAGAAATCTGCTGTCACAAGTGTCATCTGTCACTCTGGGTATTGGAAACTGACATGTTTAGCACTCGTAATTGACATACTTAGCACTCATAAGTGCCTTAGAAAAAATCGTAACTCTCAGCGTTAGGGGTCTCTATTGAATGGTAGGATTGATAGATAATGAGATTTTGTAAGTTTCTTACAATAATTTTCTTCCTTTCTTTTTGTGATTTCAACTATTTATTGTAATTTTGTCCTCGTTAAAAAGAAAAATAACGAAGATAGATTTAACTTATAATCATGAAGATTAAGAGCTTTAATATAGATGGATTGTATGACACGTTTTCGATTCAAGCAAACTTGAATGAAAACGTTAATGTCATAGTGGGAAACAATGGCTCATTTAAAACAACTTTGATTAAGTTGTTGAGGATGATAGTCAATGATGAAGAAATCGTAAATCTCTATCCTTTAAAGACTGCTGTTGTTACTTTGTTTCCACAAAATATAAGTTTGTTGTATCGCCAGTTGAAAGGTAATGTCGGTGATATATATGATAGAGTTCAAAAAGATAGCTCTTTGAATGATGTCGCAGATTCTTTGGCGAAAATGATGTCTCGCCAAAACTCTGCTGACAATTCCATTATTGTTGCCGTAGAGCAACGTGGCTGCAAATACAAAGGGGAAAACATTGCAAAAGAAAAAATCAAGAAAGACTTATTGGTTGATTTCATTTCAACTTTTGACGTGAAAGGTGGAAATGAAAAAGAGTCTTTGCTTGATAGTCAATTAGAAAAGCTTAAAAGTGAATACTCCTATTATTTATCAGATTTGGCAAAACAAATGACTGATATTATAGAAAAAGAAGGAAGTATATCTAAAGAGCAATTGGCTCAGATTAATGGACAAAAGAACTTGATGATCTCCTTTGTGAATAAGGCATTTGCGTCAATGGGCAAAAGGTTGAAGCCCGATAACAGCAAATTGACATTTGTGCTAAAAAATGGTGAAGATATAAGTATTGAAAAATTGTCAGCTGGTGAAAAGCAATTGTTAATTATTTTCTTGACGGTCCTGTTGGAAAGAAATAAGGAATATGTTGTCTTGATGGATGAACCTGAAATTTCATTGCATATTGAATGGCAATATAATTTGATTGAGATGCTTACGCAGTTGAATCCTTCTGCTCAATTCATCTTGACAACACATTCTCCAAGTATCTTTGCTGCTGGCTGGGGAGATAAAATCATTTATATGGAAGACATTTTAAGCGAAATCTAAATATGGCAGGAAATTTAGAACAACAGGCAAATTATTTCAAAAGTATTCCTTTGTTGCAAAGGAATATAATACTTTAGGTATTACTATAGAAAATGCGTATCTTCATGTGAGAGGGCATAATTTGTTTGATATGATAGCGTATGTAGGTAAGTTGTTATGTCGAAATTCTCAAATTTCTTTCTATAATGATATTCTTGTGAAAAATATCCCAAAAGCAAATTATTGGGAAATGCAACGCATAGATGATGACATTCGGCAAATACTTATGTAATCTGTTTCAGAAACAAAACCAATGAGATTATGGCAAGGAAATTATATCCTATAGGTATACAGACTTTTGAGGATATCCGTAACAGGGACAACCTCTATATCGACAAGACGGAATATGTGTATCGTATGACTCATACGAGCGGCAAATATTTCTTCTTGAGTCGTCCACGCCGTTTTGGCAAGTCACTATTGGTTTCTACTTTGAGGAGCTATTTCGAAGGCAAGAAGGAGCTCTTCGAGGGACTTGCCATCGAAAAATTAGAGAAGAAATGGGAAGCTTATCCTGTGCTTCACTTTAGCATGGCTGGGGGCAAGCACATGGAGAAGGAACAGCTCGAAAGGTATTTGTCGTTTATCTTGGAAAAACAAGAGGAAAAGTTTGGATATGTAGGTGAGGGTGAAGATTCGAATTTGCGATTGACCAACTTGATCACCAATCTTTACCAAAAGACTGGCAAAAAAGTGGTAGTGCTGATAGACGAGTATGACGCTCCACTTTTGGATGTTGTACACGAAGATCAGAATCTTAGTGTGCTTCGCAATGTAATGCGCAATTTCTATAGTCCTTTGAAGGATTGCGACTCAATGCTTCAGTTTGTCTTCCTAACTGGTATTACTAAGTTTTCCCAACTAAGTATTTTCAGCGAACTGAATAATATCAAGAATATCAGTATGGATGTACCATACGCTGGTATCTGTGGGATTACCAAGGAAGAACTACTTACGCAGATGAGTGAGGATATTGATAGCCTTGCTCTGCAATTGGAGTTAAGTAGGGAGGAAACCATAGAACGACTTAAAGGCAATTACGATGGCTATCATTTTACATGGCCATCGCCAGATGTGTATAATCCGTTTAGTCTGTTGAATTGCTTTGCAGATGGTAAACTTAAGGCTTATTGGTTTGGTTCTGGTACACCTACTTATCTCATCAACATGATGAGGAAGTTTAATATGCTGCCTTCTGATTTTAAAGCTATACAGGCAAAGAGTTCTTCCTTTGATGCTCCAACGGAGACCATGACAAGTATTACGCCTTTGTTGTATCAGAGTGGCTATATCACCATCAAGGATTATGACAAGGATATCGAACTTTATACTTTGGATGTTCCTAACAAGGAGATAAAGGTCGGGCTGTTGGAAAGCTTGTTGCCTCATTACTTGCAGTCCTATTCCGTGCAAGGTGATGTTGCCATCGCTAAAATGTCTCGAGAAATCAATGCTGGTAACATGGATGGAGGCTTGCAGCTTCTCGCAGACTTCTTGGAGACTGTGCCTTATTGTGACAACACCAACTACGAGGGGCATTATCAGCAGATGCTATACATCGTCTTCGCCTTGCTTACGGATTATCGCATCATTGTAGAACAGCATACTGCCAAGGGCAGAATCGACATGACATTGGAGACGGCTTCTCGTATCTATGTAATGGAACTGAAGTTCGGCAAGTCGGCTCAGGAGGCTTTGGAGCAAATCAATGCCAAACGCTACGCTAATGCCTTCAAGCAGCAAGAAAAGCCTGTGATAAAAGTGGGCTTAAACTTTGCTGTTAAGGATGAGGTAAACTGCTTGGAATGGGTGATTGCTGAGAATTGAGAAATTACTTAAATGAAAATGTTAATGAAATCAATATACATAAAGAATTTTAAAAATTTATCAGAACTACAAATCGATAAATTAAGTAGGGTTAACCTCATTGTTGGAAGAAACAATGTGGGTAAGTCTACTTTGTTGGAGGCGATTTCTACTTATTTGGCTAAGGGAACGGATGCTTGGCTCCGTAAAATTTTAGCAAGACGTGGAGAGGTTATCGGTAAGCTGGTCGGTGACTTGAACATGATAAAGAAACATTATCTTTCTCTCTTTTCAGGAAGATTGGAGGATTATACTCAAAATTCATCAATTATCATAGGTGAGTCTTTCGATGATGAAAATCTTTTGAAGATTCAGCAAATTAAGGTTACTGGTAAACTGACAAATGTTCAGCTCTTTTCTGATATAGAAAGTGATAATCATGTAGAGTATGATACCGAAATTCCTTGTTTGCAAAGAAGTGTTGGCAAAAAGTCAAGTTTGATTTTTTATCAGCATTCCAATACGGGTTCTATTGGTGAGTATTGTTTTCAATACGTTCATACGATTGATTTTACCACGAAAGATAATGCTGCGCTTTATGATAGTATTGCTCTGACTGATGGGGAAGCGTATTTAATAGAGGCATTAAATGTTATCAATCCCCATATAAGAAAGATTAATTTTATCAATGATAATGAAACTGGACAACGAATCCCAGTTGTTGTATTAGATAACGATGAGGTGCGCTATCGTTTGGCATCAATGGGTGATGGTATCAATAGGTTGCTTACTATTATCCTTGCAATGTTGAATAGTAGAGATGGGGCATTGTTGGTGGATGAGTTTGATACAGGTTTGCATTATTCCGTGCAAGATAAGTTATGGGAAATAGTATTTATGCTTACGAAAAAGTTGAATGTTCAGGTTTTTGCAACAACTCATAGTAATGATTGCATTCGTAGTTTTGCGGAGGCGAATGAGAATGGCATGGGGCAATGTATTAGACTTGATGAAAGAGACGGGAAAATAGTTCCTACAATTTATAGCAATAGGGATGATATCCTGTTTGCTTTAGATAGTTCATCGCTCAAAAGCTAAAATTCATACTTATTTGGCTTGGCAAGAGCAGCCAGGGTTGCCATTAGGAGTGTCTGTAAAAGCAAAGGCTTTTGATTCTGATGCAAAACTTGCGCGTGATATAACAGATTGGTTAAAGACACTATTTGCTTAGAATTATGAAATTAACATTCGTTACTTCCACTCTCCATGCAGGAGGTAGTGAGCGAGTGATGTCGCTGCTTGCCAATACCTTCGATAAGCGTGGGTATGAGGTGGAGATTATATGTATCAACAAGCACCTTGTGTTTTATCCTATCAATGATGGGGTGAAGGTGTGGTTTGCCGAGGATGAGGTGAAGAGTACCTCCATCTTGAAGAAGATGATGTGGCTCAGAAAACATATCAAGAGCGAGAAACCTGACGTGGTCATCGCTTTCATGCTTGAAGTGTTCTGCGTTACCTTGGCTTCCCTTATTGGAATCAACATCCCTGTGATTTCTTCCGAACGAATTGACCCTCACTTCTTTGGGAAAGTTAAGGGATTCCTGAGATGGGTGTTGCTTAGAAGAACGGCTTACTTGGTAGTGCAAACTCAGCGCATCAAGGAGTTTTATTCCTCAAAGTTGCAGGCTCGTGCTACTATCATCAAGAATCCTGTGACAGAAAAGGTTTTTGAACTCAAACCTGTGACAAAGGAAAATAGAATCATTGCCGTTGGTCGCTTGGCATATCAAAAGAACTATCCGATGATGTTTAGAGCTTTCGCTCATATTCATCAAGAATTTCCTGATTATAAGCTCTTTGTCTATGGAGATGGACCTCAGAAGGATGAAATCCGTGACTCAATCCATCAATTAGGTATGGAGGACAATATCATCCTTGCCGGCAAGTCTGATCATGTCATAGATGAGATGAATCGTTCTCGTTTGTTTGTTATGTCTTCTGATTATGAGGGAATGAGTAATGCTTTGTTGGAAGCAATTTGTGTAGGATTACCTGCCTTGTCGACGGATGTCTCTGGTGCAAAAGATTTGATTTCAGAAGACAAGAATGGTTATGTCGTTCCTGTTAATGATGAGGCTGCTTTCACTTCTGCACTCAAACGCTTGCTTTCTTCTCCAGAAAGAATGGAAGAAATGGGAAAGCGTAGCAAGGCGATGGCTCCAGACTTCAAGGAGGAGAAAATCGTGGAACAATGGGAAGAAGTCATAAAAGCGGTCGTAAAAACAAGAAAAGTTTGATTTATGTGTGGTATAGCAGGATATATTTCTGATTCTCTCTCGCAGGAGATTGGTTACGGTATGGCGATGACGATGAGGCATCGTGGACCCAGTCATCAAGGGGCGGTGGTGTTTGAACAACAGCATTGCGTCTTGGCTCATGCTCGTCTCTCTATCATCGACCTCTCTGAGGGTGCTAACCAACCCATGATGTATGGCGACCTTGCCATCATCTTCAATGGGGAAGTCTATAACTTCAGGGAGATAAGAAAAGAATTGGAAGCATTGGGACATCAGTTCAAGTTAGACTCAGATACGGAAGTCATCATACATGCTTATCAACAATGGGGAGTGGCTTGTGTTGAGAAATTCATCGGTATGTTTGCCTTTGCCATTCTCGACAAGACAAAGAATGAACTGGTCATCATGAGGGATAGGGCTGGGGTAAAGCCGTTGTATTATTATCAGGTGGGCAATACATTTCTCTTTGCCAGCGAGCTCAAGGCTTTCTATCAGCATCCTGCTTTCAAGCGCTCGCTGAACAAGCAGGCGTTGGGCTTGTATTTCAAGTATGGCTATGTGCCTGCTCCATACGCTATCTTTGAAGATACCTATAAGTTGAAGCCTGGTCATTATCTGAGATACAATATTTCGAAGCGTACATTTGATACTCATCAGTATTGGAATGTGATGGACTTCTATCATCGTCCAGTCTTGGATATTTCCTATGATGAAGCCAAGAAAGAACTGGAACGTATATTGGAGTCTGCTTTCAATTATCGTATGGTGGCAGATGTTCCAGTGGGAGTGTTCTTGAGTGGTGGATATGACAGTACAGCGTTGACAGCCATCCTTCAGAAAAATCGGACGGAGAAATTGAAGACCTTTACCATTGGTTTCCCTACGGGTACTAATGAGGCTCCAGTTGCTAAGGAGATTGCTATGCGGTTGGGCACTGACCATACCGAAGCGATGTGCTCGGAGGAAGAATGCAAGGAGATTATTCCAACTTTGCCATTCTACTATGACGAACCGTTTGCCGATAACTCTGCCGTACCTACCATCTTGGTGAGCCAGTTGGCAAGGAAAAAGGTGACGGTGGCTTTGAGTGCGGATGCTGGTGACGAGACTTTCGCTGGATATAATAGATACGAAGGACTGGCTGGCATCATGAAGTATCTCCATGCCATGAGATATTTTGGTGGCAAGGGCTTGGCAAGTGTTGTCGATGGTGTAACAAAAATGGTGAATCCTTACTCTTTCCTTCATGAGAAAGGGGAGACCTTTGCTAAGTTGTTGAGAACAGCTCCTGAATATCGTTCCGCCGTAGCTACGGAAGGTGGTTCGTATAGCGTGTTGGCGGAATCTGTATATAAGAAGTTGTTGCGTCAAGATTATCCTGAGTCAATGTTTATGTTGGATGAGCGAAAATTTAATGATACAATCAGTGTGGCAACGGCGATGGATTATGTCAACTATATGGCTGATGACATCCTGGTCAAGGTAGACAGGGCTGCCATGAGCGTGTCACTTGAAGGACGAGAGCCGCTTATAGACCATCGCATCATTGAATTTGCTGCTCAATTACCAATTGACTATAAAATCAAGGATGGCGTGAAGAAACGTATTCTGCGTGACATCGTCTACCAGTATATTCCAAAGGAACTTATGGACAGACCAAAGACGGGGTTCATGATGCCTGTGGATGGTTGGCTGAGGAATGACTTGCGCTATCTTCTGGATGAACATATCAACAGGCAAGCCTTGGATAGATCCCTCTTTGATGTGGAGAGCATCATGAGAATCAAGGACTTGTACTTGAACGACCAGATGAAGCATGAGAACAAGGTCATCTGGCGATTGCTGATGTTCCAGATGTGGCGAAAAGAGAATATGTAATGTGGCAAAAAGCTAATATTTGGTGAGGCTTAAAGCTAATATATTGTATAAAAATTTAGTAAATGATGAATGTATCGGTCTTAATGTCTGTTTATAAGTCGGAGAAGGCTCTTTTTTTGGAGAGAGCCTTGCGAAGTGTTTGGGAAGACCAAACGCTGAAACCTGCACAGATTGTCTTGATAGAGGATGGGGTGTTGGGGGACGACCTATATGCAGTGATTCATCAATATAAGGCGAAGTTGGGTGACCGACTTTGCATCTGCAAGAATGAAACCAACTTGGGGCTGACTAAGTCGCTCAATGTGGGTTTGCGTCATGTCACTTCCGACTTGGTGGCTCGCATGGACAGTGATGATATCTCGGATGCCAAGCGTTTTGAGCGGCAAGTTCATTTCTTTGAGACGCATCCAGACATTGACATTTGTGGTGGGGCCTTGCAGGAGTTTGATGAGGAGCATGAGTGCTTGAATGTGCGCCATTATCCCTTGACACCCGATGAGGCTGTAAAATACATTCCAAAAGCCTCGCCATTGGCGCATCCTTCTGTAATGATGAGGTATCGGATGTTTGGGAAAGGTTTGAGATACGACGAGCGTTACCGTACCAGCCAGGACATCCAGTTATGGTTTGATGCCATCATGGCTGGTTACAAGATTGGCAATGTGCCAGAGGTGACGCTCTATTTCCGTCGTGAGGGCGATGTGTTCAAGCGTCGTTCCAAGGCGAAGGCAAAGAATGAGTTCAAGATATATATGAATGGCATCTTTCGCATGAAGGGACTCTTCACCTTGGATTACCGCTATCCGATAGCCCGGTATATCTTCCGCAACCTGCCTACGTGGATGGTGAAGAAGATATATGGTAGCCGTCTGAGAAACAAGGTACTACAGAAGAAGTAAATGATAAGAAAGTCTCATATATAAGATAGGTATTTACAACAGTATTGAATGATGACAAACACTCAAATACTTTTCCTCCAACTGCTCAAAGTTGGCTTGTGGGGCGACAAGGAATACGATTCCTTAGTAGAAATCGTCAAGAAGGGCGGCTTTGATTGGGAGAAGGTGATGGAACTCGCTTCTAACCAGACCTCCATCGGTATCGTAACGGATGCCTTGGTGAGACTTCCTGCCGAACTGCGACCTTCCAAGCCCATCTATCTCAATGCCGTGGCAATGACGGGCGACATCGAGAAACAAAACAAGAAGATGAATGACTTTGCACCAGTGCTCTTGGATAAGTTGAAGGGCAAGGGAGTGGAGGCTTTGTTGCTCAAGGGACAAGGCATTGCCCTTTGCTATCCGAAACCTTTGCATCGAATGAGCGGTGACATCGACTTGCTTATCCATGACCCTGGACAATTCATGAGGGCAGGAGAGTTGATGACACGAATCGCTACTTCCTGTGATTGGGATGGCAAGAGCCAACATGCTGAATTTGAGGCTATGGGATTTGTCATCGAACTGCATGGTCGTTATGGGTTCTCCATCAATAAAAAGGTGACGAATAGGCTGTCCTATTGGAATAGCATGAGGATAGAGCGAAAGGCAAGTGAGGTGATGGAGAACATAGAATACAAAGGTAACATCATTTCTGACAGATTGCGCAAACGAATGGTAAATGGCTTGATTTTGCCAGAACCTCAATTTGATGTCGTGTTTGTCTTTGCCCACATGCTCAACCATTTCATGACGGGTGGAGTGGGTTTGCGACAGATTGCTGACTGGATGATGGTGCTGAATGCCTATCACAAGGACATCGACTTGAATATCTTGAAAGAAGACTTGGACTTGCTCGGCTTGAACAAATTCTGGAAGATTTTTGGAGCGATGGCGGTCTCTCTCTTGGGATTCCCACAGGATAAAATGCCTTTCTATGACAAAAAATATGATAAGAAAGCAGGAGTCTTGATGGACGCTATCTTCAAGACTGGCAACTTTGGAACCTTGCAAAAAGAAAAGCAACTCTCGAATGATTACAATAAATGGGTCAAAAAGGTGCATACTGCCTTTGGTCAATTTCCTGTCTATTGGAGAGCTGGCAAGTTGTTCCCTTTGGAGTCCATCTATTGTTTCTTCAAGTATTCGAAGGAGCAATTGTTGGGACGATAGTTTGATTTTCCTAATATTGTATTATAGACTTATTATCACATTGTAGTAAAAAGATTTATTAGTAATGAGTGTTATTGAGACTTTACAAAATTCATTGGATGGCATGTTCGAGTACATGACTCCCAAGCTTTGGCTCTTTGGAATCATCTTTCCATTTGTCATAGCGATGGTCATCACTGCTTTCATCCATCCTTACATCGTGAAGATGGCGAAAACACGAAACATGGTGGATGTGCCTGACTATCGTAAGTTGCAGCGCACGCCGATTCCTGTGATGGGTGGACTTGCCGTCTTCTTCGGCATCGTGATTGGAGCGGGTGTTACTTCCACCTTCTTCAATACCTATGCTCTCTTTACTTGCATCATCACGCTGACGATGATGATGTACGTAGGTATGCTCGACGACATGATAGGACTGAGTCCGATCTTGCGTCTGGTGCTTCAGGTGGCGATGATAGCCTTTATCGTAAAGATGGACCAGACGAACATCAACGACTTCCATGGGCTCTTCGGCATCGGGAAGTTGCCTGTTTATGTGTCGTTGCCTTTGTGTACGATTTCTTGCTGCGGCATCATCAACTCCATCAACTTGATAGATGGCGTGGATGGCTTGTCGAGTGGATATTGTATCTTTGCCTGCCTTTGTTTTGGCTTGGTGTTCTGTTCTTCCTACGAGGGCACGATGTCTATCATGGCTTCATTGGCAGCTGGTGCCTTGATTCCATTCTTCTTCCACAACGTCTTTGGACAGAAGAGCAAGATGTTTATCGGTGATGCCGGTACGCTGATGATGGGAATGCTGATGAGTATCTTCTGCATGAGAATGATAGACAATACTTCGATGGTGCAAGACAACCATCCTAAGATGGGAGTCATCGCTTTCTGTCTGAGTGTGTTGAGTGTGCCTGTCTTCGATACGTTAAGAGTGATGACGGGGCGCATCTGCAAGGGTGTATCACCTTTTCATCCCGACAAGAGCCATCTCCATCATCTGTTTATCGAGATTGGGTTCTCGCATATCGGAACTACCGTCTCCATCATCACCATCAATGCCATCAACGTCTTCTTTTGGGTACTTTCCTTCTTGTTGGGATTCGGACCTACAGGACAGTTCTTGGTGGTGTTCTTCATCGGACTCATCAATACGGTGGGCTTCTATTATGTGGTGAGAAGGATGAACCACGAGCGTTTGCCTTATCGCTGCTTGAGTTGGATGGCAAGGAAGAGTCACAAGGAGACTGGCAAGACCTTTAGTTTTGTCAGAAAAATGGTGGATAAAATGTAAGATGCTGCATCGTAAGATTCTTCGAAATGGCATCTTGAGAAGATAAAGATATACACAATTCATAAAACGGAGGCAATCCCAAACAATAAATTGGGCTTGTTTCCGTTTTTTATTAGATAATGATTTTAAGTAGTACTTTTTATCAGATAATGACATTAAGTTTAACTTTTTGTCAGATAATGATTTTAAGTAGAATTTTTTATCAGATGATAATTTAAGATAAAACTTTTCATGATGAAACTCAACAAACATTTCACATTATTATATTTGATAGGAGTCTTCTCGCTCTTAGGATTCGCCTCGTGCATGGACGACGAGGACTTTTCTGTGTCTAAGTCAGACTTGCTGACTTTCTCTACCGATACGGTGAGGCTCGATACCACTTTCTCGAATGTTCCTACACCTACCAAGACGATGTGGGTATATAATCGTTCGGGCAAGGATATTCGTTGCAGCACCGTTATGTTGGAAGGTGGCAACCAATATGGATTCCGTGTCAATGTGGACGGAACGTTCCTCAGTCCTACGGCAGGTTATCGCACGCAAGATGTGGAGATTCGCAAGGGTGATAGCATCCGTGTATTCGTGGAGTTGACATCCGTTCAGCAAGGTGCCGACGAACCTCAGTTGGTGGAAGATAATTTGGTCTTCAACTTGGAGAGTGGGGCACGGCAGAAGTTGAACCTTCATGCCATGTCTTGGGATGCAGAGCTATTGCGTAATGTGGAGGTGGCGCGAGGCTATGAGTTGGTGTTGGGTGAGCCGAATGAGAACGGCTACCAGAAACCGATTGTTGTCTATGGCGGCATCAAGGTGGATAGCTTGGCATCGCTACAGGTAAAGGCTGGTGCTACGCTTTATTTCCATGAGAATGCTGGCATAGAGGTGTATGGTACGATGAAAGCTATCGGTACAGCGGAGAAACCTGTGACTTTGCGGGGCGACCGCATCGACCACATGTTTGATTATCTTCCTTACGACAGGACTCCTGGTCAATGGCAAGGTATCCGATTGAAGGATTCTTCTCATGACAATGAGTTGACTTATACCGATTTACATAGTGCTTACAATGGTGTTGTAGTGGATTCGAGCGATGTCAGCGTGCAGAAATTACTCGTCCAAAATTCTACTATTCACAACTGCCAGGGAGAGGGGTTGAACGTAAGTTATGCAAAGGTACAGGTGTATAACTCTCAGCTTTCCAATACATTGGGACATTGCCTCTATGTATGGGGTGGTGATGTGGAAGTCAACAACTGTACCATCGCCCAATTCTATCCTTTTGATGCAAGTAGGCGCTCGGCTATCGGATTCATGGCTCCTGTGGAGAACCTGAACGTGAAGAACTCCTTGGTGACGGGCTATGCGGACGATGAGGTGGTCTGGACTCCTGTGGAAGACAAACCGCTCAACTTTGCCTTCGACCATTGTGTCTTAAGAACAGAGAAGATGACGACGGAGGACAGCTTGAAGTTTACCAATGTCATCTATGAGGATGTGAAGGATACTACCATGTATGGTGAGAAGCATTTTGTGACGTTTGATACCGATAACTTGATATACGACTTCCATTTGTCTGGAAAGTCTGCTGCGATAGGGGCGGCTGATGCCAAGACCTCTTTGCCATACGACAAGGATGGCTTGAAACGTGATGAGGAGAAAACTGATGCGGGTTGTTTCTTGTATCGAGAGGAAAAGAAGGATGATGAAAACAAGGATTAGGTTTGCATGGGTTTGTGCAGGACTTGTCGGTCTCTTGTTCTTTTTCCAATCACCGATGTTTGCTCAACAAGAGAAGCGGGAGGATGCCGAGAGGTTAGGCAAGGCTCTGGAATATTTCACTTCTCAGAAGTACCATGAGTGTCTGATGATTATGCAGGAACTCGACAAGCATTATCGCTTGAATCCCCGATATAAGGCATACTTGGGAGTTTGCTATTATTATGAATGGGACTATGAGCATGCAGCCCAATATCTCACGGAAGCTTTGCCGCAGTTGGAAAATTTCTCTCCTCATGAGCGTTCTTTCTATTATTGGGCAAATGCGGAGAGTTATTTTAATCTTCAGAAATATGCTGAGGCTATCCCATCATACGAGGCGATGCTTCCTTTGTGTTACGATAATGAGAAGCCGGATGCGTACTATCGCTTGGGCTTCTGTTGCCTTTTTGCGGAAGACTGGGATGGAGCTTGGAATTATTTGCTGAAAGCACAGGATGGTTATCGGCATTTTCGCAATACTCCAGAGATGAAGGCTCGAATCACTCAGATAGACCACATGTTGGAAGGTCTGAAACCCAAGGTCGTTGGCGGAGTCATAGAGAGATTGCTGCGGAAGTAATATCAAGAGAATAATTAGTAAACGGTTTTCAATTTCAAAATATAGAGAAATTGAAAACCGTTTTTCATTTTTGCCTTAACCTCGTTTATCTCATATTGGCGTCTACGAAAGAGAAAGGAAGCAAGTCCTTGATACTCTTGAAACAATAGATTCCTTCTGTGCCATAGAGCAAGATGCGGACAGGTTGCTTATAACGGTCCTCAATCTCAAGAATCACTTGTCGGCAGGCACCACATGGTGAAATTGGATCTTTCAGGAAACCATTCTCGTTTCTTGCCGCAATCGCAATCGTAGTGATGGATAGCTCAGGATGGTTGGCTTGAGCAGCAAACACAGCGGTTCGCTCTGCACACAATCCCGATGGGAAAGCGGCATTCTCTTGGTTGGCACCGATGATGACTTGTCCGTCGGACAACAAGCAGGCTGCTCCTACATGGAAGTGACTGTAGTTGGCGTATGAGTTGTTGGTGGCAGCTTTTGCCTTCTCCACCAACGTTTGCTCCTCCTTACTCAACTCTTCTGGTTGAGCAAATTGGTATTCGATTTCGATTCTTTTCTCTTTCATATCTTAGGGGTTTTATTTTCTTTATGATTAGATGTTCGAAGTAATATAATATACTTTGTCATGTAATATAATATACTTTGCCAAGTAATATAATATACTTTGTCAAGTAATATAATATACTTTGTCAAGTAAATAATATACTATTTTGTATAGAAGTCTACGAGGTTTGAGATGGCTTTCTGACAAACAGGGCAAAACTCTGGTGTCTCGTTGATGCGCATACGGCAATCCTGCACAGCTCTATAAACACCTTTAGGACTATATCCTGCTCCCTCGAACACACCAATCTTGGTCTTGGCAACCTTTGGATCCTTTGAGAGTGGAGTAGGAATCTTGGTGCCTTTAGTCACCATGTCTTTCCACTTGCTTTCGAAGTTGACGAGAGTCGTGATGTTTGGCTCCCAAGGCTCTACGTCGTGAGGGTACATCGGAACTTCCTCAGTCTCGTAGGCATACTCATCGGCAAGACCTGCGAAAGAATGTCCAAACTCATGTACAACGACAGGCTTGTACCATTTATGATGAGTAGAAGTGAGGTTGTAGGAGTTGAGAATGCCACCGCCACCATACTTGTCGGAGTTAACAAGCACGATGATATGCTCGTATGGAGTTCCTGCGAGCCAATCATGCAAATCTTTCAAGTGAAGTGTGGTCACGTATCGGTCGCTATAGAAGGTATCGTGATGTGAGTGGAGGGCGGTGTTCTTCCAGATACCCTGTCTTGGAATGCTTGTGCCGCTGTCCTCGGATGGTGACTTTACGGCGATGATGTTGAAACGATCACGTAGCTGCTTGAAAGGTTCATGAGCGAAAAGAGCCTCGTTGGCTTCTTGCACATCCTTCATGAAGAGCCCCATCTCTGCCTCGGTATAACCTTCAGCCACGTATGCGATATGGATGCAACGAGTGGTATCGGCAGCTTGCTGTACAGTCTCGTATGCGGTGGGGTGCTCGCCCTTGTGGTGGATGAGCATGTCGGTAGGAACCACTTGGTGGGTAAGGCTTGTCATCACTTCTCTGCGGTTGTTGAAGAGGGAGAGGGTGATGTCTACCGTATCCTTAGGCATTGGAACCAAGAATACGTTTTCGAAGCTCTGGGTGTTGCTCTTTGCCTCTGGGTAGCTCAGCCATTCCTGGAAGAGGGTGGAGAAAGAGTTGCGATAGACAACCTTGCCAGAATGATGGTCCTTGACAACAATCTGGCCATTGCCTTCCACTGGTACCTCGCTGAGACGTTGCTTCTTGCCATACCAACGAGGCATCACGTTGAGTTCGTCGACAGCAATCATTTGCTGCTTCAGGTTGCCTGCGAAGATATAGTCAATGCGCAAGGTCTTGTCTACGAAATAGTCATCAAAATTTTGGGCAGTGATGGCTATTGGCATGAAGAGCAATGCCATCGAAGCCAAAGCTATTTTCAATTTCTTGTTCATTTTATTTTTAGTTGTTGGGTTATCTTTTCTTTGTATTGTTGATGAGTTTTTGAGATTTCTCTCATGATAAGTCTTTGCGACTTATCTCACTCTTAATCTTGCTCCAGGGTAAATCTTGAAGTCTGGTGAGAGATGGTTCATCTTGTAGAGGCTCTTGAGCCTGATGCCATATTTCTGTGCGATGGTATACATGCTCTCGCCTTGTTGAACGATGTGCGGACGCTTCTTGTATTGCTTAGGGGCCTTCTTGCGTTTCTTCTTCAGATAGATGATGTCGCCTTTGTGAAGCACATCGTTTCTATCACGTTCATTGTACTTGGCGATGTCTTTCCAATTGATTCCCACTTCTTTTCCAATTGCCTTGAAGGTATCTCCTTCTCGTGCATAGAGATAGTAGTTGTCATTGAAGATGTGGATAGGGTGGAGCAAGCCTTGTGCATTGACAGGCTGGTCTGTGCCGCTGTGCTCTGCCATGAACTTGTCGAATCGCTTTGCCTTGTCATACTCATGTAGCTTGTAGAGCTCGATGATTTGTATGAGTTTGTTGGCGTATTGCGGATTGGTGGCATAGCCGCATTGCTTGAGTCCACGCGCCCAACCTTTGTAGTCAGTCTGGCTAAGAGAGAACAACTGTGCGTATCTTGGCTGTCGGGCTAAGAACTTGCTGTGGTCCTCGTAGCTATCCTTGGCATCACTATATACACGAAAGCATTCGCCACGGGCGTCATCGTCGTGGTATTGCTTAGGACCCGTCCATGAGGTATGGCATTTGATACCGAAGTGATTGTTGCCTTGTCTGACCAAGTCGCTCCTGCCAGCGGCGCTCTCGAAGAGTCCTTGGGCAAGGGTGATACTTGCGGGTATGCGGTATCGAAGCATCTGCTCGATGGCGAGATCCTTGTACTGGTTGATATATGTCTGGTAGGTTTGGTTCCATTTCATCTGTGCGCTTGCTGGGGCGGCACAGAGTAACAAGGCTAAACCTATGATGTTTGCTTTTAATCGATTCATACTGCAAATTTATAAAAAAATGTTCATCTGACTTTGTTTTTTGCTAATAATTTATTTATTTTCACGTTTTCGCCGATAAAATATTGCTTATTTCAAACTTTTCGATTAACTTTGCCTCGAATTAGTTCTTTTATTCAAGGCTTTTTGGTTTTAGTCCTTTTCTCAGGATGATGGAGAAAAATAAGAGTTTGTTATCAAAAGGAGTGATTCTGTGAGTTAAAAGTGAAACAATCAATCGATAAAAAAGTAAAAAAATGGAAGGCGAGAAGTTGAAGTCTGCAAATGTAAGCAAAAGAATTCTATTGGCTCTTGGCTCGAATTTTGAGCAAGAGAAGAACGTTGCTTTTGCAATGGGAGAGCTGAGGACGTTTTTTCCTGATGTCGTGTTCTCAAAGATGCTTTGGACGGAGCCGGTTGGCATTGTCTCCGACCGCTTTGTCAATGCTTTGGGCAAGGCTTCCACGTGCTTGAGCCAAGAGCAAGTGATATGTGCGCTGAAAGGTATTGAAAGAAAATGTGGCAGATGCAAGGAAGATAAGGGGCGGAATATTGTAAAGCTTGATTTGGATTTGATGCAATACGGAGGTGAGCGGCTGAAAGAGGAGGACTGGAAAAGGGAATACGTTCAGTATTTGTTGCATTCCGATTTTTCCGTCTGATAGATTAATGAGTCCACTTAAAAAAGTCAGAAGGCTATAGTTTGTTTTTATTTCTCGTTGGAAAAATCTCCGTTTCGCACTGCGATACGTACGTTTCCCAGTGCGAAACGTGCATTTCCCAGTGCGAAACGTACATACACCACTGGGAAATAGAAAATACAACTAAATTTAGAAAAATCTTTGAGTCGTATGGCTATCCTTTGTAAGACAAGAATGTAATTGCTTTTCTCAACTGTACTGGTTGAATTTCCTTTCATATAGCAAGACAAAAAGCTGCGAGGGTAAGACGAATTCTTGTCTTACCCTCGCAGCTTTTATATCTCTTGCATTTACATTTCAGGATTGGGATTCTCCATGCTGAGATGCAGTTCTACCACTTCGCCTGTTTCCAAAGACTTTTTTACGTTGATGAGACGTTGGTTGCTGCTACCCCTGAAGAACAGGTCTTTGTCGGCGAGAGCCTTTACGAAAGGCCCATCGACCAAGACATCCACCAATTCCAACAGTTTCCTTTGGACAGGATTCTTGAGCAGGTTCTCGTACTTGAAGCCCGTGAAGCACCAAATCGTCTTATCACTTTCCTTGCGGATGGCTTGTGCCAACTCTGCAAAGCCCTCTGGCTGGAACATCGGGTCACCGCCAGAAAAAGTGACATTGGCGAATGGGTCGCTCATGATTTCCTTCATCAGTTCTTCTGTGGAAGTCATCGTGCCATGGTTGATGTCCCATGACTGAGGATTGTGACATTCTGGGCAATGGTTGGGACAACCGGCACAATAGATGGATGTTCGGAATCCTGGACCATCCACCATTGTGTCGTGTACAACGCTTAATACGCTTATCATTCTTTTATATAATTCTTCACTTTTTTTTATCGAAATCTTCGATGAAGAATCTCTCTTCACTTACTTATGAGGAGAGTCGATGTGAGTAACACGGTCGTGAAGCTCTGCCAACTTGCCGCTGTTCCAACGGTCTGTGGTACCAACTAAGTAACCTGTGATACGCTGGAGTTTGTCGATATGGTGACCGCCACACTTAGGGCAAACCTCCAAGTCAGCCTCTGCGTTCTCATAACCGCAATCCAAGCAACGATTTCTGTTGTGGTTGACTGAACCATATCCCATGTTGTACTTGTCCATCATGTCGACAACACTTGCGATGACAGCTGGGTTGTGGGTGGCATCACCGTCAATCTCTACATAGAAGATGTGACCACCACGGGTCAAGTCATGGTAAGGAGCCTCAATCTTTGCCTTCTGAAGTGCAGTACACTTGTAGTAAACTGGCACGTGGTTAGAGTTGGTATAGTAATCACGGTCGGTTACACCAGGGATGATGCCAAACTGCTTGCGATCTTTCTTGGTGAACTTGCCGCTCAAGCCCTCTGCCGGAGTAGCGAGGATAGAGTAGTTGTGGTGATATTGCTCGCTGAACTCGTTGGCACGGTCGCGCATGTAAGTGATGATCTTCAATCCGAGTTCCTGAGCTTCCTCGCTCTCGCCATGGTGCTTGCCGATAAGAGCCTTGAGGCACTCAGCCAAACCGATGAATCCGATACCGAGGGTACCATGGTTGATGACGCTCTCGATGGTCTCCTCTGGTTTCAACTTGTCGGCACCTACCCACAAGTACTTCATCAGCAATGGGAACTGCTTTGCCATGGCTGTCTTTTGGAACTGGAAGCGCTCGTCGAGTTGCTTGGCGGTGATGTCGAGGATGTTGTCAAGTTTGGCAAAGAACATGTCGATGCGCTGCTGCTTGTCCTCAATGCCCATGCACTCGATGGCAAGTTTTACGATATTGATGGTAGAGAAACTCAAGTTACCGCGAGCGATGCTGGTCTTCTCGCCCCAACGATCTTCGAATACACGGGTACGGCAACCCATGGTAGCGATTTCCCACTTGTAACGCTCTGGGTCATCGGCACGCCACTTCTCGTTCTGGTTGAATGTGGCATCCAAGTTGAGGAAGTTAGGGAAGAAACGACGGGCAGTCACCTTGCAGGCATATTGATAGAGGTCGTAGTTGCGGTCCTCTGGCAAGTAGTTGACACCACGCTTCTTCTTCCAAATCTGGATAGGGAAGATGGCAGTCTCGCCATTGCCTACGCCTTCGTATGTGCTCTTGAGAATCTCTCTCATGATGCAACGACCCTCGGCGCTTGTATCTGTACCATAGTTAATGGAAGAGAATACGACCTGGTTACCACCACGGGAATGGATGGTGTTCATGTTATGGATAAAAGCCTCCATCGCCTGGTGAACACGGTTCACTGTCTTGTTGATGGCGTGTTGCTCCAAGCGAGCCTTGCCCTCCAAACCATCGAGTGATTTCTCCAAGTAATCATCCAAAGGTGCATCGTAGAGGTCGGAGAGGTCTTCGCCCGTGAGCTTTTCGAGGTTCTTCACTTCCTCCTGGTAAGACATTCTTACGTAAGGAGCCAAGTAGAAGTCGAACGCAGGGATGGCCTGTCCTCCGTGCATCTCGTTCTGGCAAGTCTCCAAGGAGATGCAAGCCAATACGGCAGCGGTCTCAATGCGCTTGGCAGGACGGCTTGAGCCATGACCAGCAGTGAAGCCATGCTTCAGGATGATGTCCAATGGGTGCTGAACGCAGGTCAAGCTCTTGGTAGGATAATAATCTTTGTCATGTATGTGGATGTAGTTATGCTGAACGGCGTCACGAACATCTTCGCTGAGAAGATAGTCGTCAACGAATGGTTTGGTAGTTTCAGAAGCGAATTTCATCATCATGCCGGCTGGTGTGTCGGCATTCATGTTGGCGTTTTCACGGGTGATATCGTTATTCTTGGCATTGACGATGCTCATGAATACATCGCGTGTCTTAGCCTTGCGCGCAATGTTGCGCTGGTTGCGGTATGCGATGTACTTCTGTGCTACGTCCTTGCGCGCACTCTTCATGAGCTCCATCTCGATAGCGTCTTGGATAGACTCTACGCTCATCTGCTCCTTGCCACGATAGGTAACATGGTCTGTGATTTTCTCGATAAGAGTTTCGTCTTCACCCTTATCAGTGTGTAACATGGCTTTGCGTATTGCTGCCATGATTTTTTGTTGGTTGAAGCCAACAATGCGTCCGTCACGCTTAACTACAGTTTGAATCATTTTTAGCTTTACTTTTAAGATTGATATTTAATATTCTTATTATTAACAATTTACGTCAAATAGAAGCCTAAAAAACTCCATTTTTGATATTGCAAAGTTACAAAAGATATTTGAAAGTTGTATGTTTTGGACAACTTTTCTTTGGTTAAAAAATATTAAGTCGCTGAAAATCAAGTATATAGAAAAACGTTTTGGAAAACTTTGCAAAAAGCGAGTTTTCCAAAACGTTTAATTTGCTGTATGATAGGTGTTTACGTGTAAAATACACGTGAAATGTTAAAAAATCGGAGAAAATTGGTGTGGTTCTACTCTGCCTTATTCTTTGTCTTGTAGTCGAGTGCAGCACCGATTGCTGTACAAAATTCCGAATATTTTGGTATGCGGAACTTGACATTGTATAGTTTCTCCATGGCAGGGAAGACCTCTCGGCATTGTGGCAATAAAGTGAGGTTGCCAATCAGCACGAAGTCCTTGATGCCTGACTCCAAAGAGGAGAGGATGGTTGCAGACCCGATGCACTGGAGAACCATCCAGATGAGACCTTTGGCGATGTCTTCTCTTGCGGCATTTGCCTTGGCGTTGCTAAACAATGAGGCTACTGCATTCATAGGGAGACCTGGCAGTGGCTTGGCACTGATGTCGCCGATGAGGAGATTGATTTTGGAAACGTCACCTTCTTTGGCGAGGTTGGCTATCTGTTTCACATCGTCAGTCTTGAGCATGATTCGGCTTAGGCCAGATAGGGTTCCGCCACCGATACCGATGCCACCGATATGTCGGATGTTGTCGCCATCGCACTTCACAAGTGACGTACCAGTTCCCATGCTCACCACAATCATCTTGTCCAACTTGCTTTCGTACATAGCTCCCAATCCGTCGGCGATAAACTCTTCGCTCTTGGAGGTTGGGAGCCCATAGATAGGCTCGTCGATGTATGCTGAGCCAACGCCTGTCAACATGACGTGTTCCACTTCCGACAAACTGATTTGGTTGTCGTGAAGATACTTGCCGAAAGCACCATATAAAGATGTAATGGGGTCAGTAGCCTTGATGCGAATCGGGCTGATGACCATACCTTGCTCATTGATGCCTACGATTTTGGTCGTAGAGATACCTACGTCTATACCGATGACGATTTTTTTCATTTGGATGCTATTTTCTTTTATTTTTAGAAGATTGGATTTTAAGTATCCATGATTGCGAATGCAAAGGTACTACAAAAAAAAGACTCCACAAAATTATCCTATAGAATAATTCGTGGAGTCTTTCCTATTTATGCTTTATTAATCTTTCGATTCCAATCGACGATTCTCTTTCTCTCGATTCCAATCATCGAATTTCTTTCGATTCTGATAAGGGAATCATGGCAATTTAGAGAACTCCCATCTTGCAGAAAGCGATGAGTACGCAGTAGCCGAGAACCATGCTGATGACACCTATGGTAAGACCAGCCTTCACCATGTCGGTCTGTTGGATGAGACCTGTGGAGTAGGCGATGGCGTTAGGAGGTGTAGAGATTGGCAATGACATGGCGCAAGAGGCTGCCACGGCTACACCGATGATGATGGTGGATGTGCCACCGATGCTATCCAAGGATGTGCCCATACCTGCGCAAACTACCGTCAGGATAGGGATGAGCAAGGCTGCTGTTGCGGTGTTGGAGATGAAGTTACTCAATGCGAAGCAGACAAGTCCGGATACCACCATGATGATTACTGGGTTGAACGAGCTGAATGGGATGCTCTTTACGGCATTCTCTGCCAATCCTGTACCGTTCATGGCAAGACCAAGGGCGAAACCTCCGGCAACCATCCAGATGACAGCCCAGTCGATTTCCTTGAGGTCATCTGCGGTGAGTACTCCCGTAAACGCAAAGACAGCGATAGGAAGCATGGCCACGGTATTGGCATTGATGCCCAAGTACTTCTTGCCAAAGATCCAGAGGAGGATGGTGAGTATGAAAGTGCCTGCCACAACCATCGTGCGCCAATTGAACTTGATGTCGCCACTGATGGAGAGCTCGATGGTCTTCTGTGAGAATGGGAACATCTTGCGGATGATAAACCAGGCGATGATGAGCATGATGATAACCAGCGGACACATAATCATCATCCAGTCACCAAAACCGATATCCATGTTGAGACCATCTGGAGCGGTGAGCACCTTGTATGCAAAGGCATTAGGAGGAGTGCCGATAGGGGTACCCATGCCGCCTAAGTTGGCACCGATAGGGATGGCCATCGTCAATGCAATCCTTCCCTTTCCATTGGCAGGGAGCGCCTTGAACACAGGGGTGAGGAAGGTCAGCATCATCGCAGCTGTGGCGGTGTTGGAGATAAACATAGAGAAGATTCCCGTAATCAGCATGAAGCCCAAGAGTACATTCTCTGATTTCTTGCCGAATGGGGCGATGAGCGTTCTTGCCATGAGAACGTCAAGTCCACTCTTGGTGGCGGCGATGGCCATTACGAAGCCACCGAGGAAGAGGATGATGGTAGGGTCGGCAAAGCAAGCCATGATACCTTGGTACTCCAGGAGGTTGCCATATTCGCCCTCAGAGCCTTGCATGATGTTGAAAGCGGAGTCGGATACACCAAACAAGAGCACGAAGATGATGACCACCGACGTTGCCCATGCTGGTATGGCTTCGGTCAACCATAGCATGACAGCCATCACGAAGATGGCGATAACGCGTTGTTGCACAACTGTCAGCCCATCAATGCCGAAGCAGTCGATAGGCAAATTCCAAACGATAAGTGTGAATAGGGCAGTGATGAGAAACATCAGTGCCTTCTTGCGGTTAAAGTCACCGCTCAATACTTTCTTTACGGTTTCTTGCATTTCTCTATGTTTTTTATGGTTATGGGAGCAAATGTACGCATTATTTTTGATAATACAAAATATTTGCGGGAAATTTTGAGGTTTTTTGAAAAAAAAGTTGATAAAAATGATTGACTTTCGAGAAAAAGCATTATATTTGCAGCATCGAACTAAAAAACTTATAAACTTTTAAACAGTTATACCATGAGTCAAGTTACATTCTTTTTGATTATTGTATTAGTGATTGTGCTCATCTTCGTAGCATCGTTGTATCTGCACAAGCGTCACTTAGAGTACAAGATGGTGGACATCGAGAAAGCTGTCCGTAGTGCTTATCCTGAAGGTACCTCTTCTGTTCCGAAAGAGGTATTGGTGAAAGCTGTGAAAAAGTATTTTCATTGCAGCTCCAAGGAGGCACATTATATAATAGGTGTGGCTCGTAGAAAGAAAATCGTGGATATAGCTGCCGAGAAAGTCTCTTTGCATCAACAATAAGTAAGTTTGCCAAGGGCATCCTTCATAGGTGGATTTATCTATATTGGGTGGATGAAGAACCTCAAAAAGAAAAGTGGGAGTATACTCATATAGTATGCTCCCACTTTTTAGGTTATATTCCTGAGCTATTATTTCTGGATAGGAATCTTCTTGACACGACGTTCGTGGCGACCGCCCTCGAAAGTTGCGCTGAAGAACTCGTCCATGATAGCCTCGGCTGTCTTGTTGTCGATGAAACGACCTGGAAGAACCAAGACATTGGCGTCGTTGTGCTGACGGATGAGATGAGCAATCTCCTTGTTCCATGCCAAACCTGCACGAACACCCTGGTGCTTGTTCAAGGTCATAGAAATGCCTTCGCCACTACCACAGATGCCGATGCCTGGATATACCTCACCACTCTCGATGCCCTCGCCCAGTGCATGACCGAAGTCTGGATAGTCAACGCTCTCGTCGCTATATGTGCCATAATCCTTGACAGGATAACCCTTCTTCTCTAAATACTGCAATACGAATTGCTTCATTGGGAAGCCTGCGTGATCGCTTGCTACACCTACTGTCTTTACTTCCATAATGATTAAAAATTAAAAGGTTAATACTAATATTTAACAAAGGAGAGTGAAGAGCGAATTGGTAAAAACTCTACATGAAATCTCCGTCAACGGAAAAACATTAGAATTTTTCACTCTTCGTTCTTCACTCTTCATTTATATTATGCCTCAGCCAAGAAAGCCTTTACCTGCTTGTAGACATTCTCGCCTGTGTAACCCAACTTCTCGTCGAGCACCTTGTAAGGAGCTGAGAAACCGAAGCTCTGCATACCCCAAACCTTACCGTTGGCGCCTACGAGACCCTCAAGTGTTACAGGAAGACCTGCTGTCATACCGAAGATCTTAGCGTTCTTAGGCAATACGCTCTCTTGGTACTCCTTGCTCTGGCCACGGAACAAGCCCTCTGATGGAGCGCTTACCACGCGAACCTTGATGCCATCGGCACGCAAAGCCTCGCAACCAGCCTCCAAGGTAGATACCTCAGAACCGCTAGCTACCAAGATAACGTCTGGATTCTCGTCGCTACCTGCTACGATGTAAGCACCCTTGGCTGCCTGCTCGTAATCATTGCCCTCTGGCAATTTAGCGATGCCCTGACGAGAGAAGATGAGAGCGGTAGGAGTGTCGATGTTCTCCATGGCGAGCTTCCAGCAAACGGTAGTCTCGTCAGCATCAGCTGGACGGAATACGCGAACGCTGTCCTTGCCTGCATGGTTCTTCAACTTCTCCATCAAGCGAATCTGTGCCTCCTGCTCAACTGGCTCGTGGGTAGGTCCATCCTCACCAACACGGAAGGCATCGTGAGTCCAGATGAACTTAACTGGAATCTGCATCAAGGCAGCCAAACGAACTGCTGGCTTCATGTAGTCAGAGAATACGAAGAAGGTACCCATAGCTGCTACCACACCACCGTGGAGCATCATACCGATACACATGTCAGCCATTGTCAACTCAGCAACACCAGCCTGGAAGAATGCGCCAGAGAAGTCACCGCGAACGATGCTCTTGGTCTTCTTCAAGAAGCCGTCGGTCTTATCAGAGTTAGAGAGGTCGGCAGATGCACAGATCATGTTAGGAACCTGCTCTGCCAAAACGCCCAAGCAAGCAGCACTTGCAGCACGTGTAGCTGAACCAGCCTTCTGCTCAACCTTGCTCCAGTCTACTTGAGGAGCCTTGCCGCTGAACCACTCGTCCATCTGTGCAGCCTTCTCTGGGTTAGCCTTGCGCCACTCAGCCTCTGCAGCCTTGCGCTCAGCAACGATCTTCTTCAACTCCTCAGCACGCTTAGCGTAGAGTTCCTTTACATCGTCGAAGATAACGAATGCGTTCTCTGGGTCACCACCGAGGTGCTTGATAGTGTTAACGTAAGCGTTGCCACCGAGAGGAGCACCGTGAGTCTTGATGCTTGCCTCGTAGCTTGAACCATCTTCCTTCAAGGCACCCTTACCCATGATAGTCTTACCGATGATGAGGGTAGGGCGCTCCTGCTCCTTCTGTGCTGCATCGAGAGCCTCACGAATCTGAGCTACGTCGTTACCATTGATCTTGATGACGTTCCAGCCCCAAGCCTTGTACTTCATCTCTGTATCCTCTGTCATTACAACGCCGCACTCCGTAGAGAGCTGGATGTCGTTAGAATCGTAGAACATGATGAGGTTGTTCAGACCGAGGTTACCGGCGATACGACCTACACCCTGAGAGATTTCCTCCTCTACAGCACCATCAGAGATGTATGCGTAGATCTTGTGCTGCATCATGGTAGAACCCAAACGAGCCTCCAAGAACTTCTCTGCTACGGCAGCACCTGCTGCGAGGGCGTGACCCTGACCAAGAGGACCTGATGAGTTCTCGATACCACGCTGCAAGTCAAGCTCTGGGTGACCAGGAGTAACAGAACCCCACTGGCGGAACTGCTTGAGGTCTTCCATAGAGAAGAAACCACGCATAGCCAAACCTGCATAGAGCATTGGGCTCATGTGACCTGGGTCGAGGAAGAAACGGTCGCGACCTGTCCATGTTGGGTCTGCTGGATCGTATACCAAGTACTCAGAGAAGAGTACGTTGATGAAATCAGAGCCACCCATGGCACCACCAGGGTGACCAGAGTTAGCTTTTTCTACCATTGAGGCAGCCAAGATACGGATGTTGTCGGCTGCATGATTCATTACTTTAATGTCGTTCATAACTCAAATATTTTTTGTTATATTATTTAATTTTCAAAACTACAATAGATTTTGCTGGAATCTTCACTTTCAAGGCGTTTTTCTTCAATTTAGCGTCCTTGAAAGCGGTTGGCTTCACTACTTCTGGGTGCTCGAAGTCGTTGAAATCGCTTACCTTCTTGCAAGTGAGGATCTGACCTGTCACTGCTTTTGCTGTTGCGCCATCCAAGTTGAACTCTACTTCCTGTGCCTTGTCGAGGCTTACGTTGGCAAGTGATACAACGATGGTGCCGTCAGCCTTCTTGGCTGCTGATGTGGAAACCAAAGGAATCTTGCGACCATCCTTGGCGTGCTGGTCGCCACGTACGTCCATGGAGTCACACTTCACGTCCATTGGCAAGTAAGTTGCCTCCTGGAAGTCCTTGTACATGTTGAATACATGGTAAGTAGGAGTGAGTACCATGTGACCGGTGCCCTTGGTATCTGTCAAAATCATAGACTGGAGCACGTTGACTACCTGTGCGATGTTTGTCATGCGGATTCGCTCGCAATGGCGATGGAATACGTTTAATGACAATGCTGCCACGAAAGCATCGCGCATACAGTTCTGCTGGTAGAGGTGACCCTTGATGGTTCCTGGTTCCTCATCCCACCAAGTTCCCCATTCATCGACCAAGAGACCGATTTGCTTCTTAGGGTCGGCTTTGTCCATGATAGCCTCATGCTTCTTGATGACATCTTCGATGCCAAGGCATTTTCCTAAAGTCCAATAATAGTCGTCGTTGCTGAACTTGGTAGCGGAACCCTTGCTGCCGTTCCAACCAGTAACAGTATAATAGTGCAAAGAGATTCCGTTGGCACGATGACCTACGCGATCCATCAGAACCTTGGTCCAGTTGTAATCGTAGTCGCTGGCACCGGATGCAATCTTGTAAAGTTCATTGCCATCGTAGTTGCGGCAATACACAGAATAACGGCGGAACAAGTCGGAGTAGTATTCTGGGCGCATGTTGCCACCGCATCCCCAACTTTCGTTTCCGACACCGAGGAACTTCACTTTCCAAGCCTTGTCACGACCATTCTGGCGACGGAGCTTTGCCATCGGAGTATCGCCATCGCTGGTCATGTACTCTACCCATTTTGCCAACTCCTCGACGGTACCAGAACCAACGTTACCACTGATATAAGGCTCGCAACCTAACATCTCACAGAGGTTCAAGAACTCGTGAGTACCAAAAGAGTTATCCTCGATGGTACCACCCCAGTTGTTGTTCTGCATCTTTGGACGATTCTCACGAGGACCGATACCATCCATCCAATGGTATTCATCGGCGAAACATCCTCCAGGCCATCTTAAAACTGGGACTTTCAAGTCCTTGAGAGCTTGGAGCACGTCGTTACGATAACCTTGGGTGTTAGGAATCTGAGACTCAGGACCCACCCAAAGACCTCCATAGATACAGCTTCCGAGGTGCTCGGCAAACTGTCCATAGATTTCCTTGTAGATTTTTTGTTTTCCCTGGTTTACATGGATTGTACCTGTTACATCCTGAGCTTGTGCAGAGAATGCAACTGTAGTAGATAATAGGGCGGTTGCGATAAGTTTATTCATATCTTCGTTTTGTTGTTAATAATGTAGGTTTTGATACCTTTCGATATTTGATGATTTTATATTAACGGATATTTTATACCTTATTATATATAATACCTTAATATATAGTATAATACGTTTGTGAGGGAGAATTCCCCCACAAACCTATTATTTTCATTATTTTTTGTTCTCTACAGCTGCCTTTTCGATAGCCAAGCCAGCCTTGTAGGTCTCAATGTAAGCGTCAAAGCCAGCCACGTCTTCTGCAGTAGGAGCAATCTCTACACCCGTGTTGCCTGCAAATACCTTCTTGTCGAGGTAATCGGCGAGGTTGAGCTTCTCTTCGTTGTTGACGAGATAACCTGCGAGCAAGGCAATACCCCATGCACCGCCTTCACCTGCTGTCTCCATCACTGAGATTGGAGAGTTGATGGCTGCGGCGAGGATGCGCTGACCTACACCCTTGGTCTTGAACAAACCGCCATGACCTGTGATGCGGTCTACCTGTACCTTCTCGTCCTTGAACAATACGTCGTTACCAATCTTCAATACTGCTACAGAAGCATAGAGGTTGGCACGCATGAAGTTGGCGAGGTTGAAGTGGTCATTGGCTGAGCGAACGAACATAGGACGACCTTCTGCTAAACCTGTTACAGGCTCACCTGAGATATAGTTGTAAGCGATTAAGCCACCGCAATCAGCATCGCCCTCAAGAGCGTGGTTGTAGAGTTTGCCGAATACCTCGTTCATGTCTACAGGCACGCCGAGCAACTCCTGGTACTGCTTGAAGAGGCCTACCCATGCGTTGAGGTCAGAAGTACAGTTGTTGCAGTGAACCATGGCAACAGGACTTCCATCAGGAGTTGTCACCATATCGATTACCTCGTAAGGCTTACTCAATGCCTTCTCCAATACGATCATAGAGAAAGATGATGTACCTGCACTTACGTTACCTGTGCGCTGACGAACGGCATTGGTTGCTACCATGCCAGTACCAGCGTCACCCTCTGGAGGACAGAGAGGAGCACCAGCCTGGAGGGTGCCTGATGGGTCGAGCTTCTTGGCACCTTCCTCAGTAAGAGCACCAGCGTCCTCGCCAGCGTTCAATACCTCAGGGAGGATGTCGAGAATCTTCCAGCCCAAGTTCTTTGGTGCAATCAGGTTGTCGAACTTAGCTACCATATCAGCATCGTAGTTGTTGGTGTTGGAGTCGATAGGGAGCATACCAGATGCATCGCCTACGCCAAGCACCTTCTTGCCAGTCAACTGCCAGTGGATGTAACCAGCGAGAGTTGTCAAGAAGTCAATCTTGTCAACATGCTCCTCGCCATTCAAGATAGCCTGGTATACGTGAGAGATGCTCCAACGCAATGGGATGTTGAAGTGGAAAAGCTCTGAAAGTTCGGCAGCAGCCTTGGCAGTGTTGGTGTTACGCCATGTGCGGAAAGGAACGAGGATGTTCTGGTCCTTGCCGAAAGCCATGTAACCATGCATCATCGCAGAGATACCAATGGCAGCCAACTGCTTGATTTCGCAGTCGTACTCAGCCTTCACGTTCTTGCGGAGGTCTGCATAGCAATCCTGCAAACCAGCCCAGATGGTGTCGATGCTATATGTCCAAAGACCATCAACCAACTGGTTTTCCCACTCGTGGCTACCCTGTGCGATAGGGTTGTTGTCGGTGTCAATCAAGACAGCCTTGATACGGGTAGAGCCAAACTCGATACCGAGAATGGCTTTACCTGATTCTATAATTGATTTTGCGCTCATTATCTTCTAATTTTATTATTTCAACGCCTTGTTGAGCATGTAATAAATCTCGTTGTTGCGGAGCTGCTGCTTGAAGCTGCGGAGCTCGGTGTTCTTGTCGATGTTGACGAACTCGATGCCGAGAATCTCGCAGAAGTCCTCCCAGTAGTCAGCTGTGATGTCGTAAGAGAATGCGCTGTGGTGTGTACCACCGGCGAGAATCCATGCACCAGCACCTACCTCGAATGAAGGCTGTGGAACCCAGAGAGCAGAAGCTACAGGGAGCTTAGGCATCTCCTGAGGCTCGATGCACTCTACCTCGCTAGCGATGAGACGGAAGCGATTGCCGAGGTCAACGACTGTTGCCTTGATACCCTTGCCGGTCTTAGATGTGAATACCAAACGAGCGGTCTGAGACTTGCGGATACCGATGCCGAGGAAGTGAACCTCCAACTTAGGCTTGTCTGTTGCGATGAGTGGGCAAACCTCCAACATGTGGCTCTGGAGGCTAGAAGTCTGATCCTTTGCAAAGTTGAGTGTGTAGTCCTCAAGGAATGAGCAACCCTTCTCCAAGCCCTGGTTCATTACCCAGAGTGTACGATAGAGGCAAGCTGTCTTCCAGTCACCCTCTGCACCGAAACCATAACCCTCAGCCATCAAGCGCTGTGAAGCCAAACCAGGAATCTGGTCGAAGCCGCAGAAGTTAGGATCGTTGACATCTGCATCACCGAGGTCATCGAAGTTAGTAGTGAATGCGATAGCACCCTCGTCCTTCAATACGCGACGGAGAGCGATCTCAGCCTTGGCTGCATTCTTTACCTTCTCCCAATATACTTCCTCACCAGACTCGTCGATCTTGATGGTGTATTCCTTCTTGTACTCCTCAACGAGGGCATCAGCCTCCTCGTCAGTTACCTTCTTGAAGTACTCCATCAAAGAAGATACTGGATAGTAATCTACGTGGTAGCCCAAGCGTTGCTCAAACTCAACACGGTCGCCATCTGTTACGGCTACGTTGTTCATGTTCATACCGAACATCAAGCAGCGTACGTTGTGAGCGTCAGCTACACCTACAGCAACACGAGCCCAAGTAGCAATCTGCTTCTGAGCCTCTTCGCTCTTCCAGTAACCTACTACTACCTTGCGAGGTACACGCATGCGAGTGCAGATGTGACCGAACTCGATATCACCGTGAGCAGACTGGTTGAGGTTCATGAAGTCCATGTCGATGTCCTTCCAAGGCAACTCAGCGTTGTACTGTGTATGGAAGTGGAGGAGAGGTTTGTTCAAAGCCTGCAAGCCCTTGATCCACATCTTAGCTGGAGAGAAAGTGTGCATCCATGTGATGATACCAACACACTTCTCATCGTTGTTAGAAGCCTTCATGATAGCCTCTACCTCAGCAGAAGAGTTAGCGGTACCCTTGTAAACTACCTTTACTGGGATGATGCCACTGTTGTTCAAGCCATCTACCATATCCTTAGAGTGACCATCTACTATCTTAACTGTCTCGCCTCCGTAAAGAAGCTGTGCACCAGTTACAAACCAAATCTCGTAATTTTCAAATGCTTTAATCATGATTGTTGTTGTTATTGTTAGTTTATTATTGTTGTTTTTTATCTCATTAGTGCTTTTTCTTCTGTCCGTAGTAGGCATTAGGGCCATGCTTGCGACTGAAGTGCTTTTCTACGAGCAATGGGTTCATGGTGGTGTTAGGGTTCACGCTGAAAGAGATGAAAGCCATCTTAGCCACCTGCTCTGCTACCACTGCGTGATAAACAGCCTCGTCGGCATCCTTACCCCATGTGAAAGGACCATGGTTCTTTACCAATACGCCTGGAGTGTGAACAGGGTTGATGTTGTCTTTCTTGAAGCGGTCTACGATAACAACGCCTGTGTTGTACTCATATTCAGCCATCATATCCTCGGTCATCGCATCAGTGCAAGGGATGCAATCGTGGAAGTAGTCTGCATGAGTAGTACCAATGTTAGGAATGTCCATACCAGCCTGTGCCCATGCGGTAGCGTAGGTAGAGTGGGTGTGAACCACACCGCCCAGCTCAGGGAATGCGCGATACAAAACCAAGTGGGTAGGGGTATCTGAAGATGGGTTCAAGTCGCCTTCTACGACCTTGCCTGTCTCTAAGTCAACCACTACCATGTCGCTTGCCTTCATGGTGTCGTAGCTAACGCCAGATGGCTTGATGACAACAAGACCCTTTTCACGGTCGATACCACTCACATTACCCCATGTGAAGAGCACGAGGTTATGCTTTACGAGGTCAAGGTTTGCCTTGAACACTTTTTCTTTTAATTCTTCTAACATAACAATTATTGTTTAAGTTGTTTATCTTTATGTTTTGTTTTATTCTATGATATATGTTGTTTCTCCTGCTTAGCATATTTAAGGAGAATAGAATTGTCTATTTTAAAATGGAATTGTCTATTTTAAGATGTGGCAATGAAGTCTCTGGATAGGTGTCCTTTTCGTACAGTCACGAATGGTCTTCAGAATTTCTGTCATTTTCACTTCTTTCTTATTCCTTTCTCGTTCTTCCTTTATTTCAAGTTGAATGATGGATCTTCCTCGTATGCTTTCTTGTTGAAGCGGTAGAGGGCGGCACCTCTTTTCGAGGTTACTTTGTCGATGAGTTCCGTTTTCTCAATGAAATCGATGTCCTTGATGCGCTTGCGGAAATTACGCTTGTCGATTTCTTCACCCATCACAGCCTCGAACACATGTTGCAATTGGGTGAGTGTAAATAGTGAAGGCAGCAACTTGAAGCTCAAAGGCTCTGTGTTGATGCGACGGCGAATCTGAGAAATCGCGTTGTGAATCATTTGGTTGTGGTCGGAATATAAATGTGGAAGTTCGTTCAAACTTACCCATTCCAGATCATGTTGTATGCGGAGTGTGTCATCGTAGTCCTTTACATTGATGAGCGCACAGTAGGCGATGGATATGACACGCTCGCCTGGGTCACGGTCGATGCGACCGAAAGCGCCGACTTGTCGAATGTACAATCCTTTCATACCTGTCAGTTCCAAGATGACACGATTGGCTGCGTCTTCGAGATTCTCGTTCTGTCCAACGAATCCTCCGTAGAGAGACCATTCCCCACGTCCCGGATCCATCTGGCGCTTGCCGATGAGTACTTGTAATTGGTTTCCATTGAAACCAAAGATGATACAGTCTACAGAAACGAGGACTTTTGAATGTTCATTGTAAAATTGTGTCATGATGTTTTTTAGATTTGATGATTGTTATCGTTCGGCTTGTCAGCCAAGTTTAGTTATTTATAGATTTAATCTAATTTCGTTGGTTATGATTTAATCTAATTTCGTTGTTTATGGATTAATCCAAATTTGTGAGGGTTACATTTCAGCAAGCTTGCCATAGATGCCTTTGGCAGAGCTTTCCATTTCTCTTCTTTGGGGAAGATTGGCAATTTTTCCTTGGAAAAGTTTGCCAATTCATCTTTGGTATTGCTTGCTGAAATGCTTATGTTTAATCTTTCAGATTTTATTCTTATCAGATAGAATGGCATTCGGCTTACCAGAAATACCAGTAGAAAGCAGCGCAGAGACCTACAACTACGAGAGTACCTACGATATCCCAGACATTCCAACTATCACGGATAGACTTCTTGAAGTCTGATGTGAAGGTGATAGCCTCTACCTGTTCCTTGCTTGGAGCAGGGGTGAAGCAGCTAACCACTACCATGAAGATGATGAGGAACACGAGCAACCAGCACTCGAAAACGAGCCAGTTGGTCTGCCAGAACCATGCTGTATTATCCCAGAATGCACCATCCATCGCTTTCTTGCCAGTGTCTGTGATAACGTTGGTGACAAGGCGAAGCATACCGATTCCGAAACCTGTGATCATGGTGTACTCACCAGCCTTAGGAGTAATCTTCTTGAAGAAGATACCCATGGCGAATACTGCTACCATGGCAGGAGCCAAGAGTGACTGGATGCCCTGGAGATAGTTATACAATGTATCCATCTTCATCATGATAGGCAACCATGCGAAACCGAGGATTACGACAACGACTGTGGCGATACGGCCGACGAGTACGTAGTGAGCCTCAGACATTCCCTTCTTCAATGGCTTGTAGAAGTCCTCTGTGAAGAGGGTTGCGCAACTATTGAAGAACGCAGCCAATGAAGCAACGAGGGCGCAGATGAAACCGATGGTTACGATACCCTTGATACCAGCAGGGAGAACGCTCTTTACCATGATGGCGAAAGCTGCGTCGGTATTGCCCATGCTGATGGCACCCTTCTGAGCCAAAGCTGCTGCAATCATACCAGGAATCAAGAACATGAAGCAAGGGAGTACCTTGAAGAAACCTGCTGCGATGGTACCGCGACGTGCACGCTTCATCACCTCCTCATTACTCTCACCAGGAACCTGACCCAACACACGCTGAACGATGTGCTGGTCTGTACACCAGTACCAGAAACCGATGATGGTGGCACCTAAGAATACCACGAAGCCAGGATAATCTTGATACATAGAATCACCAGCCTCCCAGTGGAACATGTGAGTAGTACCATAGCCATTGTTCAACTTACCGCAGTAGTCCATCATGTCTGCCCAACCTGCTGTGATGCTACCACCACCCAATGCTGAGAGACCGAGGAAGAGTACCAAGAATGAACCGATGACGAGGATTGGTGTCTGGATGGTTGAAAGTGTCATCACACCCTTCATACCACCAAATACGGTGAATATAGTGGTGAGGATGATCAAGCCAATTGCTCCAACCCAGAAGTTCAAGCCCCAGAGATACTCGAAGAAGATACCACCTGTAAGTGCAGTCACACTCACCTTAGTGAGAATGTAAGCTACGAGAGTGATGATAGAGAGCCATGAACCAGTACGCTGAGTGTAGCGGAACTTGAGGAAGTCAGGCATGGTGATAATCTTACCCATCTTGTTGATGAGCAACTGATAGAAAGGTACGAATAACCAACCTAAGATGAGAATCATCCAACCCTGCATCTCCCAGTGAGCCATACCTACACCACTCTTGGCACCTGTACCTGCCAAACCTACGAGGTGTTCAGAACCGATGTTGGCAGCGAAGATAGCCATACCAATTACATACCAAGGCTCACCCTTACCAAAGAGGTAGGCAGATGAGTCTTCGCCCTTCTGTGCCTTTCTGTCTTTCACAATCGCATGCCATACTGCCCAAATGACGCCTACTACACCAATAGCAAGCACGGCCCAGTCAAGCCATACGAATTCTGTTGAATTCCAATTCATTTCTTTTAATTGTTTAGATTGTTATTTTTTGTTTTATGATTTGCTTGTTTTGTTGATGGCTTCTTGCACCTATTCCTATAATGACACCTGTTATATTATAAAAATGGGAGCAAGAAGCCTATGCTCAATCTTATTACTTCTTCACGCTAAACTTATATGCTAAGTGTGAGTAGTACTTCTCGCCTGGCTTCAAAGTAGCATCTGTCCAGTCCTTCACGCCCTGTGAAATCTTGGTAGGAGAGTCTGGGTATTTCTGGCTCTCGAAGCATACGCTTACATGCTTTGGATACTTGATGCCATGCTTGCAAGCAATGCCTGTGCCCTGGAAGTTACCTGTATAAACTTGGATGCCTGGCTCATTGGTGAATACTTCGAGCAAGATACCAGTCTTTGGAGAATAGAGGCTTGCGCAAACAGTCTTGTCGTCGCCCTTACCATCCTTGTATGTGTTCAAGCACCAGTTGTGGTCATATCCAGTGGCATTCTTGATCTGGTCGAAGTTGTAATCTACCTTCTTGCCAATCTCTGTAGGCGTGCGGAAATCCATTGGAGTTCCTTCTACATCCTTGATTTCTCCTGTTGGGATATAAAGAGAATCTGATGGAGTGAACTTATCGGCATTGATGTACATCACTTGGTCGAAGCCTTCCTTGGATGGGTCACCATTCAAGTTGAAATAAGAATGGTTGGTCATGTTGATGACAGTTTCCTTGTCTGTTGTTCCGCCGAATACGATGTCGAGAGTGTTGTCGCTCTTTACTGTATATGTGGCAGTTGCTGTTACGTTTCCAGGGAAACCATTCTCGCCATCTTTTGCATTGATGGTGAATGTTACAGATGAGTCATTCTTCTCGGTAACATCGTATACTTGGTTCAACCATCCTGTGGCACCACCGCCATGGAGACAGTTAGGACCATCGTTTTTCTTCAACTGATAGGTCTTTCCTGCCAATGTGATTTGGGCATTCTTGATGCGGTTTGCATAACGACCTACAGATGAACCATAGTCGGAAGGAGAGTTGAGGGTATCTGCATACTGGTGGATGTTGTCATAACCAAGAACAACATCTGTTGGCTTGCCATCCTTATCTGGGACAGAAATGGAAACTACGCGACCACCATAGTTGGTGAGGCATACTTCCATGCCGTTGGCATTTTTGAGTGTTATCAACTCAGTCTTCTTGCCTAAAACAGTAGAGTCAAAGTCTGCTGGGTTTAAGCCTGACTGTGTAAGAGTTGCATTGTTGCTTGAAGAACAAGCTGAGAGGGTAGCGATTGCCGCAAAACCAACTCCCATGAAAAGGTTCTTTACGTTACTCATTTTTAGGTTGTTTTATGTTGTTAATTCTTTTTGGGTGTAAAATTACAATTTTATTTCGAAACCGCAAGCTTTTTATAGGACTTTTTTTGTAGGAAAGTGTCTTTTTAACACTATTTGTATTGATATGCCTCAAAATCTGTAGAATAAGGCAAAAGAAAAACGAAAAAAGCGCAATGGAAACCATGTTGTTATCCATTGCGCTTTATGAGTGCTTATTATATTCTGTCAAAGTTGTATTCCTTTATACCAACTTTGAGGGCATGTTGCTTATTGATATGCAGTCATGCTTTCCTTATAAATATAATAAGGTGTAAACGTCTTTCTTGCTAATGTGATTAGCAAACCTTGTGTGAGCCTTCAGAAATAACTACAGGATAGATTTCTGGAGCGTGACCATACTTGGCTGTGAACTTAGCTGTGACATCCTCGCAGAACTTATCGTAGAGGTCGTCCTTTACCAAGTTGATGGTGCAGCCACCAAAGCCACCACCCATGATACGGCTACCAGTTACACCGTCTTCCTTAGCTACATCGTTCAAGAAGTCAAGCTCCTCGCAGCTTACCTCATACTCCTTGCTCAAGCCATAGTGAGTCTCGTACATCTTCTGACCTACAGTCTCGTAATCGCCCTTCTCAAGAGCATCGCAGACTGCCAATACACGGTCTTTCTCGCCCAATACGAAGTGAGCACGGCTGTAATCCTCCTCGCCTACCTCGGCGCGAACCTCTTCCAACTGCTCCCATGTGCAGTCACGAAGTGTCTCAAACTTAGCCTCTGGGTGCTTAGCAGCGATGTGCTTAACCACATTCTCGCAAGAGTTGCGGCGGTCGTTGTATGGAGAACCTGCCAACTCGTGCTTTACCTTAGAGTTAACCAAGCAGAGCTTGTAGCCCTTAGGCTCGAATGGGAAGTACTCAAACTCACGGCTGTTGCAGTCGAGGCGCATCAACTTGCCCTCCTTGCCGAATACAGAAGCAAACTGGTCCATGATACCGCAGTTGACACCGATGTACTTGTGCTCTGTAGCCTGACCTGCCAAAACGAGATCCCACTTAGAAACCTTGTTGTCGCCGAAGAGGTCGTTCAAAGCGAAAGCGAAGCAACTCTCCAATGCTGCAGAAGAAGACATGCCTGCACCGAGAGGCACGTCACCATAGAAGGCTGCATTGAATCCTTTAACCTCTACGCCTAAAGCCTTCATTTCCTGGCAGATACCGTAGATGTAGCGAGCCCAAGAAGCACGAGGGCCCTGTGGGTCATCAACCTTGAATTCTACGCGGTCCTTCAAGTCGATAGAGTAGAGCATGACAGTATTGGTGCCGTTAGGACGGATTTCAGCCATGATACCTTTGTCGACAGCTCCAGGGAATACGAATCCACCATTGTAGTCGGTGTGCTCACCGATAAGGTTGATACGACCTGGAGACATATAAATATTACCAGTTTTACCATCGAAATGCTTGATAAAGCGGCTTCTTACTTTTTCGATATCCATAATTTTGTAGTTTTTAGATTGTTGTTAATAATGATTTGTTTGATATAGTTATCTCGGACGCACTCACGAATGTTGCATCCGAGATGTTGTTTTCTTTAATCTACAGGGATGTCCTTGTTGATGTTCTTGCAACCTGCTACTGCATAGAAGAACATGTATGCCATACAGAGCAATGGTACAATGTAGCTGAGCATGTAACCAGCATTGTCTGCGATGAAGTTCTGAACCAATGGCATCAAGCCACCGCCAACTACCATCATCATGAAGATACCAGAAGCTTGGGCTGTATATTTACCAAGACCCTCTGTGGCGAGGTTGAAGATAGATGACCACATGATAGAGGTGCAGAGGCCGCAAAGTACCAAGAACATGGCAGCGATAGGAACTGTTACCATCTGGAATGATGTACCGGTGAACACTGGCATCTCGATAGTTGTTGATTTGCCCAAAAGGATTGCCAAGAGGATGAATACCATACCTGCGCCGTTGGCAACAATCATCATAGACTTGCTGGAAACCTTGTCTGCGATAAAGCTTGACAAAAGACGGCCTACCAACATGAGCAACCAATATGTTCCTGCTACGAAACCGCCGATGGCAGCAGCGTTTGCCAAAACTTCGCCATTGACGAAACCGCCACCATTGGCAGTTGTATCAGAAATGTAGAAGTTCAATGTTCCTGGGATACCTACCTCGACACCTACATATACGAAGATGGCGATGACTCCAAGGATGAAATGGCGGAATGCCCAAGGAGAATGCTCGAAGACTGTTTCTGAAGTAGTCTTACCCATCTCTGGGTCCTTGATAGGGATGAAGTTCAATACAACAAATGCTGCTGCGAATACAGCGAGGGCGATGTAAAGTACCAAGTTGACATCCACCATCTTGGTGTTGGCTGTCACTGTACCGATGAGCGCGCCTACAAGCATAGGGGTTAAAGTACCTGATAAAGAGTTTAGTGTACCACCGATGAGGTTCAACTGGTTACCACGGTTACCACCTCCACCGAGAAGGTTTAACATAGGGTTTACTACTGTATTCAAGATACATACAGCGAAACCAGAGATGAATGCGCCGAACAAGTAAACGCAGAATCCAGAAACGTCAGCTCCGAACTTACCTGAAAGGAACTGAATCAAGACACCTACGAAACCTGTAGCGATACCGGTGAGGGCTGTCTTCTTATAACCAATCTTGGTCAACAATTTACCAGCAGGGATACCCATGAAGAGGTAAGCCAAGAAGTTCATGGCGTTACCGAGCATACCAATCATGTTGGCACTACCACTGTCGGCAAATACATTTTTCCAAATGACTCCGATAGGAGCGGCTAAGTTGGTTACGAATGAAATCATCGCGTAGAGAAACATCATCGTAATAATGGCAACGATATTTCCGTTTTGTTTTTGGTTTTCCATTTTTTTTGATAGTTGATATTGTTTAATGTTTTGTTTTTAGACTTTTAAAGGAGTGGAAGTTTTTGCAACCACTCCTATATTATAATAAGGTGTGGATTCGCTCATGTGGCGAATCCATACCTTGATGAATCTTATTTGTCAACGCCAAACTTATAGATTGTCTTCTGTGTATAAGTCTCTCCTGGCTTCAAGCGACAGCTTGGGAAGTAAGGATGGTTTGGTGTGTCTGGGAATTTCTGTGCCTCGAAGCAAACAGCACTGCGTCGTGGGAATGTAGCTCCATGCTGACCAGAAATGCCAGCCAAGAAGTTACCTGTGTACATCTGCAAACCAGGTTCTGTGGTGTAAACTTCCATAGTACGGCAGCTAACAGGATCCTTGATGCGAGCAGCAAAGCTGAGTTCGCCTTCTTCCTTCTTGTTCAATACATAGTTGTGGTCGTAGCCCTGACCATTCTTGATCTGCTCATTGTCTGCATCGATATCCTGACCGATAGGCTTTGGAGTACGGAAATCGAATGGAGTGCCCTCTACCTTCAAAATCTCACCTGTAGGGATGGATACCTTGTCGATAGGCAAGTAGTAATCTGCATTCACCTCGCAAATGATGTTGTCGATAGTTGGGGTAGGGTTAGCGATACCCTGGATAGAGAAGAATGCGTGATGTGTGAGGTTGACGATTGTCAACTTGTTGGTTGTAGCCTGATACTTGATAACCAACTCGTTATCGTCTGTCAGTGTGTATGCTACCCAAACAACCATCTCACCAGTGAAGCCTTCCTCACCGTAAGGGCTTGTATATTTCAAAACAACAGCATTGTCGCTCATGCGGGTTGCGTCCCAAACATGTGCGTGGAAACCTGTAGGACCACCATGCAAGTGGTTAGGACCATCGTTGCATGCCAACTGGTACTCCTTTCCATGGAGAGTGAACTTACCTTCCTTTATGCGGTTGCCATAGCGACCGATAAGTACGCTCAAGAATGGCTCTGGAGAGTTGATGACATCCTGTATGTTGTCATGGCCTTGGATTAAGTTAGCATAGTTGCCATCTTTGTCAGGCATCATGATAGCTACGATAGCACCACCATAGTTAGTAACTGCAACTTCGTTGCCCTGGCTGTTTCTCAAGATGAAAAGGTCTGTCTGCTTTCCATTTACAGTGGTCTGAAAATCTTCTCTTTTCAGACCACAGATGTTTTCTACTTCTGCGCTCATAATATCATTATTTTTTAGTTACTTTATCGTTTAAGTTATTATCTACTGCAAAGTAACTAAAAAAAAATGATTTTTACAAATTTTTTTGCAACTTATTGATTTAAAAAAACAAAAAATAAGTTACGAAAGGAAATCGGCAACAATGTAACTCGACCCTCCGACAAAGATGAAATCGTCTTCTGATGCATCATCTAAAGCTGAGCTAAATGCTTTATCTACAGATGGATATGCGATTCCTGTGAGTCCTAAAGTCTTGCCTAATTCGGCGATTTTTTCTACTTTTATGGCTCTTTTTGTGCTTGCTTGCGTCCAATAGAAAACTGCATCTTTTGGGAGCATTTTCATCACTGTCGTCACATCTTTGTCATCTACCATGCCAAAAACGATTCTAAGTTGCTTGCAAGGTTGGGCTTTGATTTGTGGGGCTAAGTATTGCCATCCGCCGACATTATGACCGGTGTCGCAAATCACCAAAGGCTTCTCCTGAATCTTTTGCCAGCGTCCCATCAATCCTGTCAGCTCATTGACATGGGCGATGCCTTCTCTTAAGGAATCCTCTTTCTTGATGAGGGGATTCTCCGATTTGCTCAGATAGTCCACGGCGTTGAGAATGGTGTTCATGTTCTTGGCTTGGTAACTTCCTCTTAGTTCTCCTATGAGTTTGCCCCAGTTTCTTGTCTCGTATTCCATGCCATCAGGTGTGAGAGAGGCAGAAAGTACTTCCTTGTTTTCCTCGTCTTGCGCGAAAACAATCGGTGCTCCCATCTCTTCGGCTTTCTTTTGGAAGACTGGTCTTGTCTCCGGGATGTCCTCACCGATAATGACAGGTACGCTTGGCTTGATGATTCCTGCTTTTTCACCGGCAATCTCGGCAAGGGTGTTTCCCAAGAATTGTGTGTGGTCCAAACTGATGTTGGTGATGATTGAGAGGATAGGGGTGATGATGTTGGTGCAGTCCAATCTTCCGCCCAGTCCTACCTCAATGATGGCGATGTCCACCTTCTCTTCTGCAAAGTATTTGAAAGCTAAGGCTGTCGTCAACTCGAAGAAAGAGCAGTGGAGTGGCTCGAAGAAGTCGCGCTCTTTTTCCACGAAGTCGATGACATATTGCTCTGGCATGCATTTACCGTTGACGCGAATGCGCTCGCGGAAGTCTACGAGATGTGGAGATGTGTATAAGCCTACCTTGTATCCTTCTGATTGGAGGACGGCGGCCAATGTGTGTGAGCACGAGCCCTTGCCATTGGTTCCGGCTACATGGATGGTCTTGAATTGGCGATGTGGGTGACCGAAGTGCTCATCCAATGCTTCGGTTGTTTGCAATCCAGGTTTGTATGCCTTTGCTCCTACTTTTTCAAATACGGGAGTGCTGTTGAATAGATATTGTATGGTGTCTTGATAGTTCATATACCTTATTATATAATAATAGGAGAAGTGGGTAGCTTCTCCTATTTATATTCTTACTTAGACAAGTTCTATTTCTTGTTATATTCTTCTTAAACAAGTTCTATTTCTTACTTAAACAAGTTTTTGAAACTCTCGAAGAGTGATTTCTTCGTGGCGTTGTCAGCCTTGAAGTTCTCGCACTCCTTGAATTTGAGCACAAGTTCCTTCTCTTCCTTGGTCAAAGTCTTTGGCACGAATACGGTGACATTCACGATGATGTCTCCCTTTCCATAGCCATAGCCTTGTACGGCTGGAAGTCCCTTGCCTCTGAGTCTGATTTGCTTGCCTGGTTGGGTTCCTGGCTCAATCTTGATGGTAGTCTTGCCATCGATAGTTGGAACTTCTACTTCTCCACCGAGGGTTGCGGTGGTGAAATCAAGTACGAGGTTGTAATACAAGTTTTGACCTTCGCGCTCGAAGACATCGCTCTTTTCTTCTTGTATCAAGACTTGGATGTCTCCGTTGATGCCGTTGTGCTTGCCTGCGTTTCCTTTTCCACGAACAGTGACGCACATGCCGTCCTCTACACCAGCAGGGATGTTGATTTCAACCACTTCGTCACCCTTCACGATGCCTTCGCCGCCACAATGGGTACATTTCTTCTTGATGATGGTACCTTCACCATGACAGTCAGGACATGGAGCCTGTGTCTGCATCATGCCGAACATGGAGCGAACGGTCTTGATGGTCATGCCTGTTCCATGACAAGTAGGACAAGTCTCTGGTTGGGAACCGCCTTCGCAGCCCGTTCCGTGACAAGCGTCACAAGTAACGTCCTTGCGAATCTTGAACTTCTTGGTCACGCCAGTGGCAATTTCCTGCAAGTTGAGCTTTACCTTTACTCTCAGGTCGCTACCTTGGTATTGCTGACGGGCAGCGCCGCCACCACCTCCAAAGCCACCGAATCCGCTAAAACCGCCGCCATGACCTCCGAAGATGTCGCCGAACATGGAGAAGATGTCGTCCATGTTCATGCCGCCACCGCCGCCGAATCCTCCGAATCCTCCTTGAGGACCGTCGAATCCGAACTGATCGTATTGCTGGCGTTTCTGAGGGTCGTGCAAAACCTCATAAGCCTCTGCGGCCTCCTTGAATTTCTCCTCAGCCTCTTTGTCGCCAGGGTTGCGGTCAGGGTGATACTTGATGGCAATCTTTCGATACGCCTTTTTTATCTCGTCTTCAGATGCTGACTTGTCGACGCCAAGCACCTCGTAATAGTCTCTTTTTGCCATATTCTTGAGTGAGCCTCGAAGCCCTTTTTCCTTTTTAGTTCTTTAGAGTTGATTATTGACCTACTGCTACTTTTGCGTGGCGAATCACCTTGTCGTTGAGGGTATAGCCTGTCTGAACGCAGTCGATCACCTTGCCTTTCTTGTCGTCTCCCATGCCAGGCACCATAGCAATGGCCTCATGGTAGTCTACGTCGAAGTCTTTGTCGGCAGTCTCGATTTTCTTTACGCCGAGTCCTTCCAAAGTCTTTGTGAACTTGTTGAAAATCATCTGCACGCCTTCCTTGATAGCCTTAGGGTCTTCGCTCTTGTCGGCGATGGCACGCTCAAAGTCATCGAGGACAGGGAGGATGGCTGCAATGGTCTTCTCGCCTCCGTTGAGTATCAACTCAGCTTTTTCCTTGAGGGTACGCTTGCGATAGTTCTCAAACTCAGCGGTCTTGTAAAGCAACTGCTTCTTGAGCTCCTCTATTTCTTTTTGTGCTTTCTCTAAAGGGTCGACATCAGCATCTGCCTTTTTGTCGGCACATTCATCATTCTCCGTCTTTTTGTCAGCCGCATTGTCAGTAGTAGCCTCTTCCTCGGTCTCGGCCTTCTTGTCGGCTTCCTTTTCCTGGGAGTTGGCATCCTGTGCCTGCTGATTAGAAACCTGCTCGTTTTGAGCTTGCTCCTTGACGTTTCCGTCTTCTATCTTAATTTCTTTTTCTTTAGACATAATCGTAAATTTGCTTTTTAATTTTTTTAGAATCATAAGCGCAAAAAGCGTGCCAACCTAAATTAGGCTGGCACATATATATAATAATGTATAATGTCTTGTAGCTTGTGCTTATTTCAAAAGCATGTTCTTCAAGCTTGTTTACTGCATCTTCAAGCTTGATTATTGCATTTTCAAGCTTGATTACTGCAATCCGTACATCTTAGCCTTCTGCTCCTTGATGGCCTCGTCGTAGATGTACTCATCGTAAGACATGAGCTTGTCGATGGTGCCTGATGGAGTCAACTCGATGATGCGGTTGGCTACGGTGTTGATGAACTCGTGGTCGTGGCTGGCGAAGAGGATGTTGCCCTTGAAAGCCACCAAGTTGTTGTTGAATGCCTGGATGCTCTCCAAGTCCAAGTGGTTGGTAGGAGTGTCGAGAATCAAGCAGTTGGCGTTCTGCAACTGCATGCGGGCAATCATACATCTCATCTTCTCACCTCCGGAGAGTACGTTTACCTTCTTCAGTACTTCCTCGCCGCTGAAGAGCATACGTCCGAGGTAACCCTTCATTGCCACCTCGTTGCCTGGACCATACTGGCTCAACCAGTCTACCAAGTTCTTGTCGCTCTGGAAGAACTCTGTGTTGTCGAGTGGGAGATAGGCAGTGGTGATGGTTACGCCCCACTTGTACTCACCTGCGTCAGCCTTGCGGTTGCCATTGATAATCTCGAAGAGGGCAGTCATCGCCTTAGGGTTGTGAGAGAGGAATACCACCTTCTCGCCCTTCTCGATGTTGAAGTTCACGTTGTCGAAGAGTACAGTTCCATCCTCGTCAACAGCCTTCAAGCCTTCTACCTCAAGAATCTGGTTGCCTGGCTCACGGTCCATCTGGAAGATAATGCCAGGGTACTTACGGCTTGATGGGCGGATTTCCTCTACGTTCAACTTCTCCAACATCTTCTTACGAGAAGTTGTCTGCTTGCTCTTTGCCACGTTGGCTGAGAATCGGCGGATGAATTCCTCCAACTGCTTCTTCTTTTCCTCAGCCTTCATCTTCTGGTTCTGAGCCTGGCGCAATGCCAACTGAGAACTCTCGTACCAGAAAGAGTAGTTACCGGCGAACATGGTCACCTTGCCGAAGTCGATATCCACGGTCTGTGTGCTGACAGAGTCGAGGAAGTGACGGTCGTGGGATACCACCAATACGGTCTGCTCGATGTTGCTCAAGTATTCCTCCAACCACTCAACGGTGTCGAGGTCAAGGTCGTTGGTAGGCTCATCGAGGAGGAGGTTGTCAGGGTTGCCGAAGAGGGCCTTCGCCAACATCACGCGCACCTTCTCTGTGTTGGAGAGCTCACCGACCAACTTGTCGTGCTGCTCTTCCTTCACGCCGAGGTTCTGGAGAAGTTGGGCTGCGTTGCTCTCAGCCTCCCAACCATTCATCTCGGCGAACTTCAACTCCAAGTCTGCCGCGCGGTTACCGTCTTCCTCGGTCATCTCAGGCTTGGCATAGAGGCGCTCGCGCTCCTTCATGTTCTCCCAGAGAGGTTGGTGACCCATCAATACGGTGTCCATCACACGGAACTCGTCATATTTGAAGTGATCCTGCTCCAATACAGAGAGGCGTTCGCCTGGACCCATTTCCACGCTACCCTTGTTAGGCTCCAAGTCACCGCTGATGGCTCTGAGCAGCGTAGACTTACCGGCACCGTTTGCGCCGATGATACCATAAATGTTTCCATGAGTGAACTTGAGGTTCACGTCCTTGTAGAGAACTCTCTTTCCGAATTGGATTGCAAGATTTGTTACTGTTATCATTACTATGTATTACCTTAATATTGTTAATTTTAGGCTGCAAAGTTACGAAAATTATTTGTGAATCCCAAATTTAGAGTGAAAAACACGCAAATAATGTAATAAAACGTGCTATATATTTGGCAGTTAGGGCAAAAAACAGTAATTTTGCACTATGATGAGACCAAAGAATAACAATTATAATCAGCAACATGAGTACGACCATTATACGGTCGGAAAGCCTGCTCCTCTCTTGGAGTGGTTGCTCGCCAACATCAAGGGGGAGAGCAAGACAAAAATCAAGCAGACGCTTCAGGGACGTGGCATTAGGGTGGATGGCAAGACAATCACCCAGTTCGACTATGCCTTGCGCCCAGGCATGAAAGTGTCGGTGAGCAAGTCGAAGAAGAACAACAATACTTTCAAGAGCAGATACATCAAGATAGTATATGAGGACAGATACCTTGTGGTCGTGGAGAAGAACGTCGGCATCCTGAGTATGGCTGCTGGTCATTCCACACTCAACGTGAAGACGGTGCTCGATGACTATTTCCATCAGACGCGCCAGAACTGCCAGGCCCACGTGGTGCATCGTCTCGACCGTGATACTTCTGGTTTGATGATATATGCCAAGGACAAGCAGACGGAACTTGCCTTGGAGAACGACTGGCATCACAATGTATACGACCGGAGATATGTGGCAGTGGTGTCGGGCGAGATGGAAGAGGACGAGGGAACAATAGCCAATTGGCTGAAGGACAACCGTGCTTATATCACCTATAGCAGTCCTACGGACAATGGCGGTAAGTATGCTGTCACTCATTTCCATACGTTGGCTCGTTCTACCGAACATTCCTTGGTGGAGTTCCGCTTGGAGACGGGGCGCAAGAACCAGATTCGTGTGCATACTGCCGACATGGGACATCCTGTGTGTGGCGACATCAAGTATGGCAATGGCGACGACCCTTGCCATCGACTTTGCCTTCATGCCTACGTGCTCTGTTTCTACCATCCAGTGACACATCAGCCTATGGAGTTCGAGACACCGATTCCAGCCGATTTCCGTCGCCTTTTTAAGTAAGAAGCGTTCATGGAGATAGTCTCTTGCAAATTAGCAACGTAGTTTTTAGTAAAAGTAAAGCATTTTTCTATTTATGGAAGATTTTGGATATTATATTTTCGCCTTGGTGGTGCTCATCGTAGGCTTCTTGATTGTCAAGAAGGTAGCCACCTGTCTGATTAAAACGGTGGTGACTATCATCGTATTAGCCATTCTTGTCGGAATTTATTGGCTCTATATAGCATAAGTTATCCCAGTTGTCATGTCGGGGAAGCATGGCAACTGGCGATTTTTCTTTCTTATTTCATCCATTGTTATACCTCAATCTCACCTATTAACCACTTTAGGGCATTGATGCGTTTGATGCCATTGTAATCCGCAGTTGGGTCTTCATCGAGTGTTAGGATATATTTTGGATATTGGTCGTTGATCTGCTGGAGTGAGGCTAACTCTCGTTTTAGCGTGGCTTCATCTCGTACAGTGGCTGCTACTTGATAATAAGTGATGTTGTTCTCATCCATTGCCACGAAGTCAACTTCCAAAGAGTCCATCTTTCCAATATATACTTTCTTTTGTCTGTGAAGAAGTTCTAAATACACGATGTTCTCTAAGATGCGTCCTGCATCGAACGCTCTGGAGCCAAGCAGCATTCTTCTTAAACCAATATCAACTAAATAATATTTCCCTAATGTTTTGAGTAGTTGCTTTCCCTTGATGTTGTATCTTTTGCATTCATAGACGAAGAAACTCTCACTGAGTGAGGACAGATATTTTTCTACGGTCTTTTGGTCTATCTTCCTTCCATCGGCGGTCATGATGTCTGCGATGCGCTTGGTAGATAAGATGTTGCCGATATTGTCTGCTGCAAAGCGAATGACACTTTCCAGCATCATAACATCTTGAAGTTTCTTTCGGCTCATGATGTCTTTAACTACAATGGTATTATATACGCCATTGAGATAATCGCTGATTTCTGCGGACGAACTCAATTCCAAGGTGTACGGGAAGCTGCTCTTGGTGATGTAGTCTGTATATGCTTGCGCAAGATTGTTGGTTCCTCCAATGCCCTCAACATATTCTTTGAAAGATAGGGGAAGCATCGCTATTTCTATATATCTACCAGACAGGAGTGTGGCTATTTCGCTCGATAACATATAAGCGTTGGAGCCTGTTACGTACAGGTCAACAGTTGGCTTGAGATTGAGACTATTGATGATATCGGGGAAGTCTGTCACATGTTGTATCTCGTCAAAGAAAATATAAGTCATCTTGTCTTCTTGTATGAGAGGCTTGATGTATGCATACAGATTCTTTGGATTGCGTAGTTCATAAAAGTCATAATCCTCGAAGTTGAGATAGACTATCTGTTGGGCTGAGACACCATGCTCCTTGAGCCAGTCACAGTAAATCTCCATGATGGTGGATTTTCCGCAACGACGAATGCCTGTTATGACTTTTATCAATTTCTTATCACGTAAAGCGATAAGTTTGTTGAGATAAGTACATCGTTCTATCCTTTTCATTGTCTTTTTATTTTAAGTACGCCACAAAGATACGATTTTTTATGGAAATATAATCCTAAAAGTGTAGGAATTTATGAAGTTTTAGGATTGTATTCCTAAAACTTTTTAATTTTTCGGATTTTTCGGAATGTAATACCATAAAAATATGTGCTATAATACTCTTCGCTCTTAGTCACTTCACCTATATTCACAAGAGTAGCTTTTAGAGGTACAGATGGTGAACCCTTGGTGAAGGGAAATGACGATGGGTGAACCCTATTTGCATGTATGGCATCAGCTATTTTTATAGAAATAGAGACATGCTTTCTTTTCGATAAATCAAAGATATTTGGCGAGTTTTTATGCTTTTCTTCCGAAAAGTTTGGTGTTTTCGTTTTTTCGTCGTAAATTTGCGGTGTAATAATATAATTAAGGAGAAAATTATGACAGCAATCAGTTTGCAAGCAACACAAAATGATATTATTCGTCAAGTGCTGAATACTCAAGATATGAATCTCTTGAGCAAGATTAAGAGCCTCTTTGTGAAAAAGGAGGAAGATAATGCATGTATGATAGCGGAAAATCCTAGTATGGCAAAACAAGAAGTTCTTGCAGGTTTGGATGAGGCTTTTCATGAACTAAAGATGTATCGTGAAGGCAAATTAGAACTAAAACCTTTGGAGGAAGTATTGGATGAGTTGTAGAATTTTTACTTTCCCCTCTTTTGATAGAGAATTAAAACATTTGGCAAAGAGGTATAAGTCAATTAAAGAGGATTTGCGTTCTTTGGCAAATGAACTGAAAGAAAATCCTCGGATGGGATCTGACTTAGGGAATGGCTTGCGTAAGGTTCGCCTTTCTATAAAGTCGAAAGGAACAGGTAAGCGTGGAGGAGCTCGTGTTATTACAGTTGTTGTTTCCGATCTTGATGATAATTTGGGTTTGCTGTACATATATGATAAGTCGGATCGTGAAACCATTAAAGGAAAAGAATTGGAGGATTTGTTGAAGAAAAATGGACTTATATAATTTTTACGCTAAGTTTTAAGCATAATAATCGCCAGTTACAGATAGCAACTATTCATCTGTAACTGGCGATTTTCTTATTTCATCACTTTATTATATAAGCTATCATACGTTTTCACCACATCATACACCACATCCCCATGGCTGATGGCTTCAAAGTGCTTGCGGGCGCAAGCTA